>Ga0268261_10002955_pt1 | contig 12351 bp, 4 predicted proteins | sample TergutNc150P1_FD_190353 | JGI IMG/M metagenome (GOLD analysis project Ga0268261, IMG submission 190353) | Nasutitermes corniger P1 segment gut microbial community from laboratory colony in Florida, USA - Nc150 P1 (SPAdes) (version 2) | ecosystem: Host-associated > Arthropoda: Insects > Digestive... | reverse complement strand
TATATATATATATATATATATATATATATATATATGACATTAGTAGCCTAAGGGTTAACCTTTAAGAACCGTGCGTCCTATATATAGGACGGGCATACCGCTACTCTCCAGATGTTGCATTTTATATATCTTTTTGACAAATGTAAGTACTGAATATCTTAAACGTGCTGCACACTCTCCGTTTTTCTCTTCGAAATGCCGTTTATTTCATAATGCTATCTTTTTTGGTTCCTGTATTATTCACATTTTACATACAGGGTGTGCTAAAATTTAAATGTAAAACTCCAGTGCCAAAAGGTTAACATACAGATCTATAGCTTGATGAGTTTATATTAAAAAAATAAAAACCGATAAACCATTATTTTCAGAATTATATACTACCAAAATATAAAACTGCATTAGATAAGACAGGGGCATGCGGTGGCGCAGTTGGTTGTGGCACTGCGCTACAAACCGTAAGGTCACAGATTCGATTCCCGATGGTGTCATTGGATTTTTTCATTGACATAGTCCTTTTGGGCACACTATGGCCCTGGGGTTGACTCAGCCTCTAACAGAAATGAGTACCAGGAATGTTTCCTGGGGGTAAAGATGGCCGGTGCGTAGAGCTGACCTTACCACCTTCACGTGCTGATTGTTTTGAAATCTGGGAGCCTCATCCTCCTGGAACCCTCTGGGCCTGTCCAGGCCTGTAATGGGATTGCTTTACCTTTTTATTAGATAAGACAATCTATTTGAATTAGATATAAATGGATAATAAATAGATCATATAATGTAGTATATGTGACAATTTGTCTATGCTAAAAAGCATATGCCATTTCCTTAAAACTAAGTAGAAGCAAATACAACCTGATATTAATTGGTGTTATGTATATTATGAGTATTAAATATGAAATGTACCTATGAACTGATTTGTTGTGAAACAGTGTAATTTAGCAAACCAAGATCTTTAGTCATCATTGCTATTGAAATATTTGTCCAATATATAGAATGAATTTAAATAAGGAAAGTTTTTTAAAGCTAACCTGAACTGTTTTATATTATGAGACCAATTTTTTTTAATATGAGAGGGAAGACCAATGAAAATATTGCTGCCCAAACAGTAGGTTCAGTTTCATGTATTGACAGGGTAGCTAAAGGTTGATAAAGATTAGCAGTTTGTCTGGTATTGATACCATGAATCTCAAAATAGAACTTATACTGATTTATATTATAGACCACAAACAAAAGAAGCAAGAAAATACATTGTGATTGTAGGGGAGAATTTTTAGTTTCTTAAATAATTCTCTACAGGAGTCTCTGCTTTGAGAACCAGTGATTATTCTGATTGCTTTTTTTTTAAATCTAAAAATATTAATACTATATGAAAAATTTCCCCACAATATTATGACACAAGTCATGATGGAACAAAAATGGGTGGATCAGATGGCAAAAAATGTTTCTTGAAACTGCATCAGACATTGCGTGTATGCCATTCCCAGTGTGTACATGCCACACACACACACACACGCACGCACGCACACACGCGCAGAGAGAGAGAGAGAGAGAGAGAGAGAGAGAGAGAGAGAGAGAGAGAGAATATTCATGGTTATAAAACAAATCGGTGCAACATCTTTGATGGTGAAAGGGCCAATGGAGGGATAACTATCTGAATGACAGTCCAAATATTAACAGGGTGGACGGCCATACTTTTCTCATGGGTGTTAATGAAATTACATTTATGTGTGTACTGTGAAACTATACGATATTTAAAAAGTAAAGAACACCTCGGTAAAGTTTGTGTATTGCATCACAAACCACAACATATGCAGTCTTATTACACCGAGCAGAAATAAACAATAACATTTTTTGTTTCTTTAGCATCCTTTATTGAATAAATATTGATGGTCAGTATGACTGCATATACAACTCAACTCCTTCCTACACATAAGAACAATACAGCTATGATAAAACATTAAGTGATCTGGATTGTGAAACCATGTACTTTTGTAGGTTCTTACAAATGTCCTACTAGTTCCATCTCCAGGAAAGAAGACATAATCCAAATACTCAACAGTATGACAATCTCAAATATTGTTACTGATAGACAATGGTAAATTGCACAAATTGTGATTCTTTAAAACAGTAAGAAATATTAATCTTAAATTACAGACATATCTAAAAAAGTATATATCAACACATACATTATATTATGTACAGCAGGAGCTGAGACTATAAAACCGTGTATTTACGGTGATTATATATTTGTTTATATATAAAAAGTCTACAGGCCATGATTAATCTAGTGAATGTTTTTTGGTCATTTTAGCCCTTTCTAGATTGACTAGGTTGAAACCATCACAGTTACGTGAACCCTGTACAAGATATGACAGGATAAACATAACCTCATTTTCCTTTTATGTATTGTATGTAATTTTTTAACACTTTGAAAGATAAGATGAATTCCTTATGTATAAAGATTCAGTTCAAACCTCACAAAGAACACAGTATGCTTCCATCAGAAAATCATGCTGCCAGTCAAGACATGCTGTGCTTTATGCAGTATGCAGGTTTACTGTTGTGCCCACAAATACCTGCAACTGCACTGTACACTGAGCCACTTCTGTCCGGTTCCATCTTCAGACCCTATTTCTCAAACATCGATTCTGATATTATCTTCTTGCTACATCTATGTCTCTCATGTGGCTTTTCTCAGTTAGGTATCCTGACCAAAATTTTATGGAAGTTCTTACTTGCCCCAGATGTGTAGAATATAATAATCCTCATTTAACCCTTTAATGATAAAATATTATCTGTTTTATATAAGGGCTCAGTGCGTACTGCACAAGAAACACACCCAATTTCAGTTATACAAAACCAGTCTTTTAGTGCTGTATAAGAGAAATGATCTTTGTTTGTTCTGAGGTATGTACTAAATGCAAAAAGGCAGTGTGAGAACCATGCAGAATTTTTTAATGTTAAACCTGGTGGTATGTAAAGTAACCACTAAGTTTTAAAAGGTTAATATAAGAAGAACTTTGAAAAATATTATGCATGAAATTTATGAACGTGTATACATAAACATACATTAAAGGTGTTTTAGTCACATTTTTGTTTGTAAGAAAGGTTTGTGGATGAATCATATTTACCCAGATTTACGTACACTAATCTTCGGTCAGGAGAAGAACAAACATGGGTAGCAGGGTTTCAAGTTGGCTGTCTGTTCCCCAGCACACAAACATTGCACACCCCTGATATAAAAATATCTCATTCTGACTCACTATCATAAGACAAAGTAGCTGTTAGTGTATTATTGTTCATTCTGGTAATCATTATGTAATTTACTTTTATAAGGTCTAAATGACATATCATTGGCAATTCATTACACACTCAGGTATTCCAATAACAATGGCAGAATGCAGGTGAAAAAGAGGCGATGTATAGATGGAATGAGAAGCTAAATATAAATGACAGTAGGTGGGATTGTGGGTGACACACTGTTTAGACATATTTGATAAAAAAGATGGGGAAAGCATGTGTGTTCATTCCTCCCTGACCCAACTTCAGTCAGAGTGCACCATGTCATGTTATTAGATATTCCCTGTAAAGTCAATGCATTGCCAATTGTGTAATAAATCTGCTTCTTATGAGGACGAGGTAATTACTGTACACACTCACACACACATATACATATACAGGCACCCACACGTGTAGCACACAAATTCAAAACTGCCTATTAATGGAAGAATGAAAACAAACTGCTGGGTGTAAAATAGGGATATTTAAATATAAATTACCTGTTATGGCACCTGCAAACTTTCATCTGTCTTGTGTACATCCTATCACAATATCTGAATTGTTCATCTATCTAAAACACAGATGGTCTGTATCCTATGGTGAATTTAAAGTGGAACAATGTCACACAGACGTACAATAACTTCAAAGTCTTAAGTCACTCTTAACAGAACCACTCTTGTTTACTGCAGTCTGATTGTCATCTTCTGGGATGAAACTGAGATTCTGTATTCCATTGAGATCCACTGACTTGTACGACTCTTCTTTCAATTCAGTTTTGCCAAGTGCTGCATTCTCCTTGGTCTATAAATATAAGACATGATGTTCATGGATCCGTGCATCATAGTATGATTCATACAGAAAATCCAACAAGATGCAACAGTGTATCAAAGCTTTATTATTCCATATTTAAATGAAGCTCAACATGTTTCGGGCGACACAACTCCCATCATCAGTAGCCTAAAACTGCACAAGCAACCTCTGGTTTTGCATAATACTGTGGAAGGTTGTCGGATGTGTAGTTGTTGGATGTTGTCAGGTAGCTGTAAGCTACTGGACAGAGAGGTGGAACATCAGTAAGACAGTTTTTGATTGTGTACAGGATGTGAAGAAGTGAGCCCAGAAGTGAGGTATCAAAGAGCACATAGCATTTGTTTTGTTAAGATAGAAATAATAGTCACCAGTGTTGTGTCATTATGGAAACAACTGGAATAACTAGACAACTCGGAGAGAATCTATGTGTTTTCTATTACTTAGGGTCAACCTGTGATTAGCCAATGTTTGGGTTCAGACTCTACCCCATCACAGACCACATGAACTTGCTTACAGAGACCTCTGTATACAGAGATACAAAGTATTCATGACTTGAATGAGGTACGCAGCAATCACTAGAATGTCAGGTATAGTTAAGAAAGTGACATAAATCCAGAAATTAGTACTATGAATAAGACCACTGGTTCTCAACTGGTGTGCTGTGGGACAGTAGCATGGTGCAAGATTTGGTGAAGTGTAGTAAAAGGCTTTGAATAGAAGAGTGACAGTATGAAATTATATGTAAAAATTAAAATTTTAAAAATGAAAACCTGATAGTGTTCCTTTTATAGAAGCTAGTATAGACACACACAAACACACATTTTAGACTGTAAACATGTCTGTTTCTAAACGTATTTAACACTGTAGTTTCTGAAGAAAATATTTTGATTCACCTAAAGCATCATGATAATAGAGTGTCTTATATTTCATACAGAAAATCGAACAAGGTGCAACAGTGTATCAAAGATTTATTATTCCATATTTAAATGAAGCTCAACATGTTTGGGGCGACACACCGCCCATCATCAGGAGCCTAAAACTGCACCAGCAGCCTCTGGTTTTGCATAATACCGTGGAAGGTTCTCGGACGTGTAGTTGTAGCTTACAGCTACCTGACAGCGTCCAACAACTACACGTCCGACAACCTTCCACGGTATTATGCAAAACCAGAGGCTGCTGGTGCAGTTTTAGGCTCCTGATGATGGGCGGTGTGTCGCCCCAAACACGTTGAGCTTCATTTAAACATGGAATAATAAATCTTTGATACACTGTTGCATCTTTTTGGATTTTCTGTATGAAATATAAGACACTCTATTATCATGATGCTTAAGGTGAATCAAAATATTTTCTTCAGAAACTACAGTGTTAAATACATTTAGAAACAGACATGTTTACAGTCTAAAATGTGTGTTTGTGTGTGTCTGTACTAGCTTCTATAAAAGGAACACCATCAGGTTTTCATTTTTAAAATTTTAATTTTTACATATAATTTCATACTGTCACTCTTCTATTCAAAGCCTTTTACTACACTTCACCAAATCTTGCACCATGCTACTGTCCCACAGCACACCAGTTGAGAACCAGCGGTCTTATTCATAGTACTAATTTCTGGATTTATGTCACTTGCTTAACTATACCTGACATTCTAGTGATTGCTGTGTACCTCATTCAAGTCATGAATACTTTGTATCTCTGTATACAGAGGTCTCTGTAAGCAAGTTCAGGTGGTCTGTGATGGGGTAGAGTCTAAACCCAAATATTGGTTAATCACAGGTTGACCCTAAGTAATAGAAAACACATAGATTCTCTCCGAGTTGTCTAGTTATTCCAGTTGTTTCCATAATGACACAACACTGGTGACTATTATTTCTATCTTAACAAAACGAATGCTATGTGCTCTTTGATACCTCACTTCTGGGCTCACTTCTTCACATCCTGTACACAATTAAAAACTGTCTTACTGATGTTCCACCTCTCTGTCCAGTACACAGTTTGTCATGGAGTGGGGTACTTTGAAATTCCTACTTATATGTGCCATGATTTCTTGTTTCTGACTGATCTTAAAGAGGGTGGTGTTTTCATTTTATGGTGTTCTGGGTGATGACCCAAGTAGTCAACTCTGGAGGCAGTGACTGCTTATAGTTGTCAAAACACTGAAACCCACCTACTGAAATACATGTTTTTATAACCCAGAAACCACAGCGTGAATTTTCACTACTGTGAAAACAATAAATGCTCTAAAACATTATGTTTTCTTTCCTTCTCTAGCCCATGTGAGGTTTTGTGGAGAACTACAAGAAATGGCATCGCAGAAATTTCTCATTGCACTGCAAAATGGCCGGTAAAGTGAATGAGCATGTCAAGGAAAGGAAAACCAGTGACTGTCTGTCACTAAGTACTCCACAGCAAGTAAACTTGGCACTAACTTTGATAAAACAGAAGTCAGGACCAACATGTAAATTTATGGTAATCAGGGATGCCAGTGAAATAAAATTTGAACACCCAAAATAGAAAGAAACATAGAAAATAAATATTAGATTTATACTCTGCTGAGAATTCTGTATACAAAATATAATCAAAATAATTCAGAGAACCAGTTACATAAAGTAATAGATGTATAGCCAGCCACAGTCTTCCTGCAGGTCATCTTGTACTCAAAAACGTGTACCAGATGCTTCATAAATCAGAAAATAAGAGCTTCCCTATGGCTGCTTATTTCAGTTGAAATGAAAGTGTTACAGAAGTAACAATTCTGCAAGGGAAAATAGCTTACAAGGTACCAACAAAAATGCCTTCACAATTATACAATTTATTTAAAATTATCAGAAAAATTTAGCATAAAAAACAAATACCTTGAGTAAGAATTATGTGTACATAAATGCACAGAGAAGCAGCTACTGGATGACCTGAAGGAACAGAGAAAATAGTGGAAATTGAAAGAGGAAGTACTAGATTGTCCTCTCTGAAGAACTCACTTTGGAAGAGGTTACAGACCTGTTGCAAGACAGACTACATGACGATGATGATGATGATGATGATGATAACAACAACGATGATGATGATGACGAAATGCACAAAGATTTCCAACAGTAAAAACTGGCTAGAACAGAGCTGACAGTAAAACAGTTAAATAGAGATCTGACACAGTATGTTACCTCCTCTGACAGTCGCAGCATCCGCTTTGTATCGCTAGACAGTGACAGTAGCCATCTTCTAACTGGCGGGGACATGAGATCTTCATCCAGACAACACGTGTCCAGTGATCCAGTCAAGATACTGACCACCAAGCCCACAACAATTGTAAGCAAGAAACCTAGCAAGGAGTACCACAAGTAGGACAGCTTGTACAGCTGTATCCACCACCTGAACAGAAAACACATCGGGGTCAGTCCTCAGATAGTGTGGCGTGACATGATAAGTCGACTCTAAAATCACAGAACATTATAAATGATTTAAAAAAACTTGGACAGATTCTCAATTGACAGTCTCTCTCTTTTACTTTCTTTATATATTCTTAAGACCATGATCTTCTAGAATGTAATGTTATGACCTTTCAGATGCAGGCAATACACCCTTCCAAAATATTTGTAATGACCTACCAGATTATGGGCCACTACATCCCAAAGGAGTGCACAGTCATAAAACACCAACACAAAACAATTCAAATAAATTAACCAACAAGATGCAACAGTTTCACAAGTTTATTACTTGACGTTTATATGTGGCTCAACATGTTTCAGGTGCTTCCTTGCCCATCATCAGGAGCTTACAACTGCATTAGCAGCCTCTGATTTTACCGTTGGAGCGTGGCGGTAACAGGGTTGTTGGTTGTGGTCTGCCAGACCATGACCAACAATGCTGCTACCACCAACGCTCCAACAGTAAAACCAGAGACTGCTAATAAAGTTGTAAGCTCCTGATGATGGGTGAGGAAGCACCTGAAACATGCTGAGCCACACATAAACGTCAGGTAATAAACTTGTAAAACTGTTGCATCTTGTTGGTTAATTTACTTGAATCGTATGATGATGCATGGACTTGCAAACATCAAACCAACACGAAAACTTTATACATCAAATAAACCCTTTATATATAAACAGTGGTTACAATTGATCTTTACAATTCTAAAAATGTATTTTAAAAATTTATTGTAAAAATGAGCCCTGCACAGTAATGACCACAAAGACATTCATTTAAAATTTTAGTTGCATGCTTCATTGGTGGAATAGTGCACTGCAACTGCAGCAGTGAAAACGACAATACAAATGTAGAAAGCTCAGTGCATTTTGCAGTTCCATAAAATCAGTTCTGCTAATGACAGGGCAGAGAGAGTTTTGAAGAGAGTTTGGGCTTAACATATCTACTAGGCTCTCTAATTATGATTGGTACAACAGCATGAGCTGAACTTCCCCACTAGACTGTCAATTTTTGTTAATTAGTCAAGTAATTCTCCACATTGTAAAATAGAGCATTTTTCTCAGAAGAATTATGTAATATAATGGCCATTTACAATCAACCTGTACATAATTTTCATACTTTAGTTGCCGGACGCTGGCTAGAAGTCAGTATCCGGAAGGTCCTGCGACCGGCCACCGTGGCACAGGTTTTTCTTGGTTTCCCTGTGTCTAAAAGCAAATGCTGAGATGGTTCCCAAGACTCCAAGTTGCTACTGAATGCTTATCGTGTAGCCCTCCTGACTTAAATTTCTTAGATCCTTAGTTCATATTTACGTATATGCATCATAACCACTGCCACTAGGCGACAACCCATTTGCAGTTTATTATTATTATTATTATTATTATTATTATTATTATTATTATTATTATTATTATTATTATTATTATTATTATTATTATTTCATCATTATGTTCCAATAGGAAAAGCTACTGTGGCTATGATATTGAAACACACATGAATTAAGTTACCGAGTATGCTGTCAAATTCGGAAGAAGGAAGTTTAATCAGAGATAAGGTTTAAGTTGATCAACTCAGTAACAACACACTTACTGCGGCTCATGTTTTTCCAAGTCTGGTAGCACTGTGTTAAGAACTTCACTGGTATTTGTACACACACAACCTGCCACTGAGGTAAATTTTTCCTCAAATGAAATTATCCCACTGGCCAGTGCAATCTGTGTGCCTAGCCCAATCCACAGAACCACACCTGTAGCTACAGCTGCCCCACAAAGTGCACCCTGAAATCAGAGCAATATATTAACCTCCACTTACTTGAACAAAGACATCATTTCGTAGTTTTTGAGATGTTAATGAAAACAATCATATTCATCTGGATTATGAGATACTTCATGGCAGTAGAACAGAAATACGAAGAATCAAGCCTTCTGGGATGTTACGCTACATCCACTGGTAAACAGTTACAGAAATTTTGAAGGATTGTGGTGCCTAATCTTTGAGGTCAAGCAGTCAAAGAATCTTCTTGAACTGATGTGAATGTCAATAATTGTCCAACAAAATATGACTATGTATGGTTTATTATATTTCTGTAAACTAGTGGTAGTAACTCCACTCACCATCAGGAGCACATATAACTGTAATTACAGCATCTGGCACAGGTCAAACTTCGGTAAATGCAGTGTGTGAAGTCAGCTAAAGATCAGAGTTATGGAGCCGTCTCTGCTACCTTCCACGATCATAGTGGAGTTGGAACTGTTCCGATTCCACTACGATCGCAGAAGGCAGCAGAGACGGGTCCGTACCTCTCATCTTTAGCTGACTTCACACACTGCATTTTCCGAAGTTTGACCAGTGCCAGATGCTGTTATTACAGTTATATGTGCTCCTGATGATGGGTGGAGGTTCCACCCGAAGTATGTAGAGGAGTTTACAGAAATATAATAGACTGTACATAGTCACATCTTGTTGGACAATTACTGACATTGATTCATGATGCACGGACCCATGAACGTTAACTTCTTGAACTGCTTAACCCTGAAAATGAATTTCAAAACATCAGTAACTCAGTCATTTACCAGTCAACCCAGCATAACATCCTGGACAACTTGAAACTTCAGCAACATCCTTTGAGAACCTCAAATATTGTGAACACAAATGTATTTGTATAAAAGCTTCTATTATATATTCAGTCCAAAACACCTATGATTGAATGCTCTTCTGTAGTGTGTGCCATTCTACCTACTTCTCTATGCCCAGCTGCCTGCCCAGGGGCATTGACAGGTTCCTGTATCTGCATTTTGTAAATGTGGCACACTTCAACATCTGTGTGTGTTGCATCGGAAGTCTCGACAAATTTGTTTAAACTGACGACTTATAAACACGAAGTGTAGGCTGTATACAAAGACATGATTGTTTCAAAATTAGCCAAATAATGAACTCTACCATTAGACTTTTACAGCTAGCACAGACAAGTTAATTAACATCAAAGGGACAAATTCTGGGATGGTCGAGCTAAACAAGGTATGCATGTCTTCAGGTTGAGTAACGAAGCAGAAGTTAATTTAACATTCATGGGTCCGTGCATCATAAGAATATTCTAATATATATATCCAACAAGATGCAATGTTACACAGTTTATTTCATCCGGCAACTGCTCTACATGTTTCGGGTGGTACCACCACCCATCATCAGGAGTGCAAACAACTGTATCTGCAGCATCTGGTATTTGTCACACCGTTACTGCTACCTGCCGCTATTGTGGAAGAGGTGGAGCTGGTTTGAGTGTGCTGTGCAGGTAGCAGTAACAGTGTGACAAATAACAGGTGCTGTAGATACAGTTGTTTGCGCTCCTGATGATGAGTGGTGGTACCATCCAAAACATGTAGAGCAGTTTCCAGATAAAATAAACCGTGTAAAGTTGCATCTTGTTGGATATTTATTATAAGCAGAAGTTCTAATGTGTAAGCGCAGACTGCTTAATTTCCCTCCACCCTCACATTACCTGGGGCCTGAGGTGGCGTAGTGGTTAAGGCTACTAGTCGGAGGGTCCCGGGATCGACCCCCGGTCATTGGGGATTTTTTCCGGGATATCAGACAGTTCCATGTGCCCTGGGGTCGACTCAGCCTCTAAAAATGAGTACCAGGATATTCCTGGGGGTAAAGACGGCCGGTGCATAAGGGTGACGACCTTACTACCTTCATGTGCCAAGTGTCTAGAAATTCTGGAGCCTTAACCTACCACAACCCCAAAGGCCACTAGGCCTGTAGTGGGATTACTTTACCTTTTTACCTCATGTTACCTACTGCTTCAATGGTGAAAGGGGCGCATATTATGACCATACTCGACATCAAGCTTGATGATGACGACAGTTCAAGCTTCTTAATTTCTTAACTCAACTTTGACAAGGATGATCAACCAAGAGGTGAAAAAGGTAAAGCAATCCCATTACAGGCCCGGACAGGCCCTGAGGGTTCCAGGATGTTCAGGCTCCCAGATTTCAAAACATTCGGCACATGAACGTGGTAAGGTTGTCACCCTTATGCACCGGCCGTCTTTACCCCAAGGAAATATTCCTGGTACTCATTTCTGTTAGAGGCTAAGTCAACCCCAGGGACATAGTGTGGCTGGAAGGATTATGTCAATGAAAAATTCCAATGACACTATCGGCAATTGAATCTGACTTGTAGTGCAGTGCCTCAACCAACTGCGCTCCTGCGTACCCCATCAACCAAGAGGAGTTTATTTCATTTATTTAACATAAACACTTCAGTTCCTAACATTCGTAGCCAAAACTCTGTGGCTAAATTTTTGAGATAAAGAGCATGCATAGGTGAAGTGTACTGGATAAATATGTTATATTGATTGTAGTGTGGCAGGAAACTACACAACCTGTCACATGCCCAGTCTGCTGTCTGAATGTTAAATTTAAGACAGGCATGATTTTACTGCTCTGTTCAACCTAATTTTTATTTTATTTGTGCAAAACCCTTTAAATCTTGCAGAAAATAATTACAAACATCCTGTTGCACACATAAACCATCATTTCATAGTATTATGAAACTCATTCTAACATGTAAAATAACACTAAAAAAGTGAAATTAACTTCTTTTATGACCCTAACTTCTAAACACATATTTTTGTTGTGACAGTGCATAAATTATGCAAGTACATATGGAACCAACAGATGCAACCCTTTATTTTGTGTATTTATTTCCTCTTTTACCCTACATGTTTCGGGCTCTCATAAGCCCATCATCAGGGGTATCTCAAGCTGTTTTTTATATACAACCATTTGGTTCATGTGGTGTTTATGTTGCTCATCTGCGTGTGCCTGTGGACTGGTTTGTCGT
>Ga0268261_10002954_pt1 | contig 12352 bp, 15 predicted proteins | sample TergutNc150P1_FD_190353 | JGI IMG/M metagenome (GOLD analysis project Ga0268261, IMG submission 190353) | Nasutitermes corniger P1 segment gut microbial community from laboratory colony in Florida, USA - Nc150 P1 (SPAdes) (version 2) | ecosystem: Host-associated > Arthropoda: Insects >... | reverse complement strand
TTATAAGTTGTTAAAGTGAATTACCATTTTCTTCTATTGAGCTCAATAACGTCGATCTTTGTATGTGGCTAACCAGGGATAGTATTGAAAAGATATGGTGGCAGCGAACCCAAAACCGCCCTCCTCCCTATTTTAGGAAGCTACCCCTAAAATAAAAGTGGTCAGTCTAAACTAGCCACTACAGAATTGGTTTGCAGCGGTCGTAATATCCCTAGTTAAGTTAACGCAAGAATTGTAAGTATGAAAGAAAAATGCATTAGCAGCAACAGAGCAGACGGCTAGGTTGCAGGCAGAGATTCAAAACCTGCAGGCGCAGCTACAAACGAGACCCCCCGTCAGCAAAGATTTGTCACTCGTAACTCTTGTGCCAAAATGGTCAGGCACGGACAAGGCAGTCCCCTTGAACGATTTTTTTGAGATTCTAGAAAGCACTGCACGCGTTGGCAACTGGCCACAGGAGGACTTGATTAGAATAGCAACTATGAAACTGACTGATGTAGCTAGAGTATTATATAATGCAACCCTAGAATTGCACGATAAGGACATAACGTGGACGGCATTTAAGTCTGCTTTCTACAACCGGTTCAGAGACGTACGAACCGATCAGTTTCACATCACACAGTTACAGACTGCGAAACAAGGAAAAGATGAATCGCCGCAGGAATTCGCGGATAGATGCAGGAGCCCAGCGTACAAGACGGTACCTAAAGTTGAGGATGAAGCGAAACAAAAGTGGCACTATGAGCAAGCCGAGAGGATGCTATTAGCTAGCTTCACATCGGGTTTATCAGGGCAGGCAGGCAGACATGCCAGAATTAATTTGCCGGGAAATGTGGAGGAAGCTCTTAAAATTGCTATTACGGTGAACCTGGCCGAAATTCAAGAGCGACGTAATGAAACATTTTACGTAGAAGAAGACAGACCGACTTTCATGCGGAGCGCGCAGCAGTGGTACCGTGCGAAGCACAACTCAGTATGCAGGAGCCAGTCGCACACAAAGTCAGAACCGAAAGGGACCTCCTAGAAATTCGGGTAACAGTGATGACCTGAAATTTTATGAATGCGGAGGTGTGGGGCATTTTGCTCGAGAATGTCCAACCCGCAAAAGCCGTTTGAACTCTAGTAAACCCACTAGTGTCGCAGACAGAAACGCGTCCCAGGTATATGCAGGAAACCCCTCTCAGGAAGCACTGAGGCGACCTAAAGGACGGAAAAACGACTCGACAGCAGGGAAACGCGAGAGAAAAAGCAGTGGAGACAGTTCTTTTCGTATTCCAGTCCCAGAAAATGATGGTCATTTTACCGTGAGAGTGCAGTCGATAACAGGCGCACCCACAATACAGGCAAAGATTTCAGGCATTCACAAGGTGTTTGTTTTAGACACAGGTTCAGGTATTTCACTAATCCAACCTGGGGTCTACCCCAGCGAAGTAAAGCCCACCAATTTATCTCCATTTGGTGTGACAGGCAAAGTGCTGGAAATAGAGGGAATACACGAGGTGACATTCCACCTTAACGGCAGGAAATTCAGTCATCAGTTTTGTGTTTGTTCACTACCAACATCCTGATGGATTTTCTCGCTGAGAAAAATGCAGATTTGAACTTGGAAAAATCACAGCTTAGGTTGTTGACAGACACAAAGTTTAAACACAGTTTCGAGAGTCAGAGAACACGGCAAGCCAGTGGTAAGGCCACCCACGGGGGTCTCACAGTCTTTGGTAACCGAAACGGCGATTATAGTCTCGAGTAACCCATAGCAAAAGCCCGGAGAGGTGAGGGAAAATGCGAACAGGAATGTAAAGAGCGCCCCCTTAAAACTGATATACGGGAAGGGGAATCGTGGATAGTCAAAATTACAGAAACGATCAAACTAGCCCCAGGGTAAAACATATAGACGTTGGGAGGATGGAGATGCCGAAACGTCGGGTAAGCCCCGAGTTAGTGTGCGTCGAGCCAGCCCAGCTCCCACTCGAAGGAGTCTTAGCCGCACGCGGACCCTCCCGAAGGCGCCACGGCGAACTAGCCCGCAGGAGACGAAATCTGACGTCATGCGATCAGTTGAGCAGTACACAGTCCGGTGTGTATGCACATGTCATGGTGGTGAATTTCAGTCACAAGGAAATTCAATTGTCGAAGGCAACTGTACTAGGCCTAGCAGAAGAAACCTCAGCTAGCGTTTAGCAGCTATTAATGATGAAGTTAAGTCAAATTCTGACCACAGTAAGAAAACACATTGCGGAGTTAACAGTAGTGGATGATGCCAGTTTTAAGCATTATTTGCAAGATAAGTTAGGGCACTTATCTCACGCAGTGAGGTCAGAAATGGAACCAGTCTTGAGAAAGTATAGGCACGTTTTCCATGTTAAGGGAAGCAATGACTTCCGAGGTACCGACCTGATAGAACATAAATAACCGGTGATGCTAAGCTGATCAGAAAACGTCCAGAGTACCATTTGCTCTTACAAAGGAAATGGAAAATCAGGTTCAGGATATGCTGGAAAAATGTTTTATAGAAGAGAGTTCTCCTTGGGCAGCGCCAACAATTTTAGTGCGAAATAAATCCTTAGACGGAAGGACAAAATATCGATTTTGTGTAGCTTTTCGCGCACTGAATGCAGTGACGCAATTTGATCCTTTACCTTTAATTGAGCATGCAGCTTCAGCACTGCACGGGAGCAAGTATTTTTGCACAATAGATTTGTTTAGCTGGTTTTGGCAGGCTAAATTAACTGAGGAGGACAAAATGAAGACGGCGTTTTCAACCCCATCAGGGCATTATCACTTCCGAAGATTACCCTATGGTCTGAGCAACTCACCAGGTAGTTTTTAGAGGTTAATGGACGTGGTACTGAGAATCTTGACAGGAGGCCTCTGTTAAGTTTTCATTGGTGACGTTTTAGTGTTTGCTGACACAATTGAGGAGCACGCACGTCGACTAGAGAGTGTGTTACAGCGTTTTGAGAAAGCTAATTTATTGTTGCAGCCAAAAAAAATGCGCATTTGCGCAACCGCAAGTACATTACTTGGGTTATGTAGTGTCATGGGATGGAGTTACAGCTTCCCCTGACAAAGTAAAGGCAGTTAGGCAGTACCCAGTGCCTAGGAACCTAAAAGAAGTAAGATCCTTTTGGGGATTAGCTCCGTTTTAGTCGTTTACTTCCCAAATTTGCAGAAATTGACAAGCCATTGACGCAATTGATAAGAAATGACGTTCAATTCAAATGGGAAAGTAGCCAGCAAGCAGCTTTTGAGAAGATGAAAGAAATATGTTCAGAACAAGTTTTAACCTACCCAGACTAACTCACGGTTTATTTTGACGACGGACGCATTTAAGGTGGTCGTAGCCGCAATCTTGTCACAGGTCCAAGATGGAGTGGAGCGCCCAATCGCATTTGCAAGTCGGCAAATGAACAAAGCAGAGCAAAATTACTGTGCTTCTGAGGCAGAAACGTTGGCAGTAATGTTGGCGACCAAACAATTTTGCTGTTATCCCTTTAGGAAAAGATTTACAGTTAAAACGGATTATTCCGCACTGACCTACCTTCATACGTTTGCAGGAAATAATTCCAGACTAATGCATTGGCGTTTACGCTTATCGGAATTTTATTTTGAAATAGAACACCGTCCAGGAACGCAGATAAGGCATGTAGACGCTTTAAGTCGCCATGTACAAACTGTAACTGCTAACCAAACTCTCTCTTTAAAGAATTGGTGAAAGCAGAGCAGGAAACCTACAAATTTTGTAACTCCCTAGATGTAGGAAAACCCAAGGGAAGGTCAGAGTATTTTTATGACGAAGAATGAGTCATATACAGGAGACGAAAGAATAAACACCAATTAGTAGTCCCCAACAAACTGGTTAAGGATGTAATAGCCTTCAACCACGACCCTATTTTTGCAGCACATCCAGGTAGGAAACGAACGCTGGAAATTTTGTACGCACATTATTAGCCAGGAATGAGGCAGGACGTGGAAAATTATGTCAGGGAATATGACGAATGTCACAGGAGGAAACAAGGGCGTGAATATACAGGGTAACGTTCGCCAGCACACTTACCCCTTCGAAATTACCTCAATGGATACTTGTTGACCATATCCCCTCACTGCAAGGAAAAACAAGTACCTCTTAACCTTCATTTATAATTTTACAAAATATGCGGAGGCAATTCCCATACCAGATATGTCTGCAGAATCGTGCGCACGAGCATATGCGACACATTTAATTGCCAGGCATGGCAGGGGTTCGATTTTGGCGACCGATCAGGGATGGTCATTCACCTCAGCGCCTTTTAAAGAGACATGTAAGATTTTAGGAGTAAAGCAGATGCACTCATGAGCCCATAATCCGCAAGGAAACGGTGTTGTAGAGAGGCTACATAAAACCATGAAACGGCTTAAGTCACTACGTGGACTCATCAGGCTCAAATTGGGACTTTCTGATTCCATTCTATTTAATGGCGTATAGAGCTACTCCAAGGGTACAAGTGGGCACAGCCCTTCCTATTTACTTCATGGCAGGGAGATGATCTTGCAAACCTCACATGACGTCAGAGCGAAATTGACGCCTGACGTCAAAGAAACGGAGTATGCACATAGGCTAGAACACTTAAAGTCAACACTTAAGCCAGCCTATAAGATGGTCCGCGAGAATAGTCACAAATCGCACGCGACCAATAAGCAGTATTATGAGAGAAGGGCAAATGAAAGAAATTTTCAAACAGGTGACATTGTGTATCTGTACAATCCAACTAGTAAGCACGGACAGGGTTCCAAATTTTTTGTTTGGCAAGGGCCTTTTAGGATTTAGCACGTTTTTCAAGTTGGAATTATCGTGTAGAAAATCAGCAAGGCAAGGAGTTTGTGGTGCACCTTAACCCATAAAACGAGCTTTTAAGCAAGGAATTTGGAAGGCTAAGAAGATTGAAAGATGTTGCAGGAAACAGCGAACAAGAAGGCAGGAGCAAGAAGAGGACGACCCAGCAGTACTCGCCCCAAGACCTATGTCGATCCCAGTACCGCAAGATGACAACCGACCCCTAGAACTCCAGACCGCAGCCCTCCACACATGATGGCCACCCCTGCAACGGAACCATATTCTTCGAATGCCCATGGATCGCAAAGAAGAGACTCAAATTGTGTTCCACCAAATACACCCCGTACGAGACGCGAACTAGGAACCGCGAGGTCACATCCGCCGCTCACAACACTTCAGTCGAGGCTGCAAGCATTGGAAGAAGCAGCAGAGCAAGACGACGAATGAGAGAGAAGGCACATAAGTGTAACAGAGAAGCTAAAACAGGGCAAGCAATTGGGCATAATGTAATGTCAAAGATGCACGCTTAATATTTACTGTTTAGAAGCAAAGAAGTGCATTTATGCACCTTTTGTCTATTTGTAATAATGTTTACAAATTTATTGCTGATACTACAGTATGAGTTAACTCTTGTTTAATTGCATTGATATTTTGAACGCAAGTAATATTTTCATATGTGTTATGGTAATGTGTTGAGTAATGGCGTATGTGTAGTAGCGAAGTGAGGAGAGAGGGGAAGGGATGTCTTGCCCAACCCACTTGCTTACTACTGGCCAGCGAGCTAGCTACACAGCACCCGCAAGAGGAGAGGCACCGCCTACAACCCTTAAATCAGCCGCCTTGCGAAGCGGAGAAAGCGACATGGACAACTGATCTGAGTTAACGACCTTCATGGCCGCATCTCGAAGAGCTGACAACTGTCAATCGACAACGCAACCAGCGGAGATCTGTTGCAGTTAATTTGCCCCATAAGAGTTAACATGTTAATGCAGCTAGTAAAATATTATTGATGATAGAGGACTAGAATTTTGTGTATGTTACAAGGATGCTGTTATGCGCCGTTGGTGCAGAAGTTACAAACACACCACTGAATCACAGTGTGGTCTTTGTGAAAGAGAATGACATGTTTCTTAACTTCCTTGAAAAGCAAGCTCGCAGGCTTAAAGGGATTTTTACCTAAAGTAGATAAACGCAGAGGACTAATTGGTGCAGGCGGTTCAATTTTAAAGGCATTGTTTGGTGTTGCTATGGTAATAGACTGAAATGACCTGCACACCACTATTGATGTGATGCAGAGGAAAGAAGACACCATTGCTCATTCTTTGAATCAGCAAGTCTCATATTTAAAACAGCTGGATGGATCGTTTAGATTTAATTATCAAGTTTTAGCCAATCTGTCAGCTACTCTTAAGGGAATTGTATTGAAAGTTCAGGAGGAATTTCAGGAAGTTGCTTCTAAAATAAATAGGAACAGTAGACACATTGAAGCAGTAGCAATTATACGTCAACTTGAATTCGCACTCACTCAGAATTAAGTGTTGATGAACATGTAGATGCACTACAATATGTCCAATTAGGTAAAACGCTCTTAAACCTAATCAGCCCAACTATGTTGCGTGAAATGTTGAAAAATGTTACAGTAGTTTTACCAGAAGGCTACGAACTGATTGCAGGTTTACGTCCAAATAATGTGTATATGTATTATGAAGTAATTCAAGCAATTATGTTAGCAGATGTGCATGGTTTTGAGCTCATTTTAAATGTTCCCCTTAAGACATTGAGCAGGCAATATGAAATGTAAGAGTTGTTGTATTACCTACGCGTATTTTAAATAATACTTATGTTCAATTTGAGATTGGGAAAGATTATTTTGGGATTGACTTACTGCAACGATCCTACCTGACCTTAACAGAAATGGATGTTGTAAAATGTAGAGGCAAGGATATTGTGATTTGTCCAGCCGATCAGACTGTTTATAGCACAGAAGATGATTCGTGTACTCTGAGTTTGTACTTGCAGTCCACACACGCTCGAGAGATGTGCAAACGCAAGGAGATATCTCGCCCACCCCAACCCAGACTGGAGAGGTATCCATCACCCCTGCTGTACTATCTAGCCGAACCCCAGAGGTTACATCTCCAATTTCAGGATAATCTGACATGGGAAGTTTGCACGATGACGTTGGAAGGAGGTGGTTTTCTCAAGAATCCGGAAACCTGTTACCTCACCCTTCAATGACTACAGTTGTTCCCCGCATTGCGAGGAGAAGCCGAGTTTTCAGCACAGTTTCCTGAATTTTTCATCCCCACGATCCCTGCAGTAGTTTCAACCCACGAGGAGGCAGTTTGCAGCAGATGTCATTCTTAGATGGGACAAAATTGGAGCAATTGTCAACTAGTATTTCTTCACACCACATTGAGTCGGACATTAATACATTGTTCCACTTACACGCATCCAGCCAGCAGTACGCGAGTAAAAGTAATGGAATTACTTTACGACTGATAACAGCAAGTGTAGTGTTAACACTATTCGTTGTTTATTACTTTGCCCAGACCCATATCTGGAACTTGGTGAAGAAATGTGTGGTGAATCGGGCTAACAAAGTAAATGAAGATGTTCAGAAACCCCAATCTGATATTCCAACCCCTTCACGCCAACCACCAGTAGTGCAGTTTGTGAAGACTTTTCGGAGGCAAATCCGCAAACAAGATTCTCTGCTTTTTCAATGCAAACTGTTTGAATTTTGGTTCAAGTGATCAAGTTAAATGGTTCAAGTTTATTTTTTCAAGTTCAATTGTGTGTTTTTGGATAAGTGATTTATTCATGCTTATTGATGGTAATGATTAATTGTGCTGAAAATATTTTAACATGTTTTATTGTTTTCATTCTATTATGATGAGATAATTGCATTGGAAACTGACTAGTTTCAGTAATACGTTGATGATTGAGAGATGTAAACTGCTAGTTTACAAGTGTTCACACATGTTACAAGTGTTTGCAAATAATTTTGTGTTAGATATATTGTATTATTGCATTGTTTTTTCTGTCAGGAGAGAGATCGTGAGGTGAGTGAGTGATAAGAGAGTGTAAAATTTTAGTGATTTTGGTATTTACGCCTTGAACTTTTTCCACAGAATTTACAGTGGCATGGATCCAACCATCTGTGCGTTCCGAAGGATTATCTTCCCTTAACTAGGAACGAATCCTGGGAAAGAGAACACATGTTTTGAAATTGTAACAGTTACACACTTTACAAATGATCGTATGTTAATTGATAGTGTGTTTAGTAGTTTAATTTTTAGGGGGGAATGTGTTAAGTGTTTATTTAATTATTCTTACAAGATTTAAGGATATTAAGCATAGATTTGGAGGACCCAATGGTTTAAAAATGGGGAGATTTTTAGTGGATAATTGAGTATATTTTTTTGTTGAATTATTGTAAAAAGATGTAGTTAATTTTGATGGCTAGTGTACAAGTGCAAGACTTCCCTTTGTGTTCACATGGCTGAGTGTGAGAAATGATTGTCACCATTTTGCACTAAGTTACGCTGTGTGAATCGCTAGCCCAGCTACAGAGCGTGGGTTAAGCCTAGAGACGTGGCTACCACTAGGGTGTGGTCCGGTGAAGCTGATAAAAGCTTTTGTAGCACTTTGTTCGTGGCTGTATCGCTCCAGCATTGCTAGAATCAACATGTTAAAACCGTAGGCACCTCTGTGCCAAGAAATAACTTCTAAAATAGTGCAAGTAACTTTATAACAGTGAAAATGTGTTGATTTATTTAACAGGTAGGTGGTTGCAGTGAGAATATATTATGAGTTACCGAGAGGAATTATAACTTTGAGTAGACCATTTGGACTTGGTTTCAAAATTCCAGCATCGTATTGTACAGAAACAAAGGCGATACAACTAATCTATAGCCTGTGAACTAAGAACAAAGAGAGATGTATACTACATGGTAAACCACACAATACGGGAAGTACTGACTTACGTAATTCACTAATGAACGTTGTAATGAACTTCGAGAGGGAGATGAATTAGTGTTGTGAATCTTTAGTTGAATTTATATTTATATTATGTTCTATTATAAGTTGTTAAAGTGAATTACCATTTTCTTCTATTGAGCTCAATAACGTCGATCTTTGTATGTGGCTAACCAGGGATAGTATTGAAAAGATATGGTAGCAGCGAACCCAAAACCGCCCTCCTCCCTATTTTAGGAAGCTACTCCTAAAATAAAAGTGGTCAGTCTAAACTAGCCACTACAGTTGCTTTGGCTTTGTTTATCAGCTCACACGAACAACATGGAGTCTACGTGGCGTCATGTAAAAGGTTTCCTCAGCCCGTACAGCAGAAATACTTGCCCAAGATCATTTTCGGGTGTTTTCCGCGACCGCCAAACGCCACGGATTTACCTTCGGCACGGACGACTTGCCCCAGCCGCCATATTGCCCATTACTCTATAGTAGTGAGTTGCGTTGAATTTGGAATGTTTTGCTCAAATGTTCGTTTTTGCTGTCGTAGGATTCTCGAAGTACAAATCGTTATACTTAAATGAACGTGAAAAATGTTAAGGAGACAAATATACGCATTTAATCCACATAAGATGATAAAGAAATGTGTCATACATATATCGTAATATCTGAAAATACTTCGCGTCTTATCGTTCCGACATACCAGCCACGTCCGTGATTCACTTTTCACTCCGAGGTTGTCAGACAATATTTTTTATAAACCATATATTCGACGATCATATTTTCACTTTTCACATTACCTCATTCTCCTCGAAAAATTAAAAGAGTAAGATGGTTTGTAGGCCGGTGATTCGTGTCCGACTTGAATAACTGATTCATTCGTAGCACACGGTATTTTGTAAATTACCACATGTTTCGCCTGCGATCAGCTGTAATTATTGCAGCGTTTAGTTGATGATACAGTTGAACATATTATAAATTGAACTCCCCGCAGAATCGGAATCCGTTTTCCTGCCGAGGATGACATTGTGTTGTGCCAGGTGCAGTATCCTTCAGCAAGGCATATAATGTGTTACATTTCAATATTATAACAATTAGAGGTGACAGGTGTATCGTAAAAATGACCCACAGCAGATTTTTGCTCAACAATCCTCTATCCACTGGGATACACCTGACAATGTCTGTGCTCAGGGACATGAGAGAATGTATGATATAAACCTCCTCCCACCGTACAGCTTTTGCTGTCAGCTTAGAGCTTTAATATTTAATGGTGCTTTGTCCAAACATGTCATGTTTAACCATAGCCACATAGTAATACCATTACAAACAAATTTCTCAACTAGCATACTAGAAATGGAACCCCATTTTCAAACTTATTCAATGCTGGGACAAGGAGGGCAGGTTTCTGGAGGAAGCGGGAAGAAAGCCATTGAGAGAACACAGTACAGGTTAACTTACAATTGAGCATTCATAAAGAATGTAGACTTTGTGTGTCTTGGTTTGAACTCAGATATGGAAGTACTGTAGGATTGTATGGAGAGACAACCACAGTACCATACATATATAATATTTATTACCGTCTTAAGTTGTACAGACTCCGAGTGCTGTGGCTAGAATGCCATGCTTAGTTTTGTCTGCTACTAGGTTTTCCCCAGCGGTGTTGGCTCCGGTGTAGATCAGGGTTGCTGTGTAGTGAACAGGCATCCGGTCGGCCGAGAGCGAGGATGTACGGCTTGGATGCGCGGCTGAGACTGACCGGAAGGCCACGGTGAATTGTAGTGGCTGAGATTGATGCAGTTGCGGGGCTCAGTGCTGCTGGCAGCATGCTCGGCTGAAGGGTGGTGTGCCCGGTCCACAAGGCAGATAATTTCGATGACCTAGGGTTGAATCCATCGCCTGACGCGAAAGCCAAGGGCGGCAGGGGCCAGCAGGTTAGTCGACGTCATTGCCTGCGATGGCCAAGTCGACTAAACGGATCGTGTTTGACGCTGGTCAGCCGAGCGCCTTTCGAATACCCTGACCGAGATTTTTCCGTGATTTTTCTTCCGTTTTAAGACAAATGCCAGGGTATAAGATGCAATGTCGGGGCACGGCCCGCACTCCTCTTCCCCAGGCGCGGCGGCTTCACCTAAGCGCCTGACAAAAGTCGCATACTTCCAGTTTGTGACTGAGCCATTCTGGGCTCAAATCTCAGACAGCCAAACAACCAAAACTTATCCATCCCATAATTAGTTCAGTGCCATCTAGGCACTAGACTTTGGTAAGATCAGTCAAGGCCCTCAGCCTGACTTAAAATCGTTAGCGTAAGCATATTCATCTGTTAGAGTTAAGGTGTCTGGTACAGAGCCCAGCAATGCGGTCAAACGCAGGAATGACTAACAGATAGGGGAATGTCGACTTGCGATTCGCGCAAGTCTGCGCCCCCAGTTAGCACTTTGGCTTGGCTGAAAAGTGCGTTTTGCTGACGCGGTTAACGTGCTTTGACTCGGAGCACGTTAGGAATGGGTGACTGGAGATGTGACAAATTGTACGAACTGGATCCACCCTGAGCAAGGAGCACTCTTGAGAATATGTCATTTTGATGATGTGTTGGATCCTTCTGGTATACTTTTCCCTTTTTGATTCCGTTTTGTCTAAAGAGGGGAACGTCTTAATACGTGAACACCAAGTCATGGAAATGATGTGGTTATTTCCTTTTCATATATTGGTATGAATTCATGGTTATGACATTTTTTCTCACATTCTACAATAAGGTAGAGTTCATTTTAGAACAGGCCACAAAGGCCCAGAGGGGAGTAAAGGTTTAACTGTACTCTTTCTTTGACCTCGGCGCTAGTCGGGGTGGGTGGTCAGTGCCACGCCCCGGCGCTTTACCTCCGGGAAAGAGACCCCTTACCCATTTTATAGAAGGCTGGGTGTGCCCCAGGGCCGGTCTGGAAGGTTGCGGAATATCTCGCCCCCACCAAGTTTCGATCCCCGGATCTTCCAGGCCGTAGCGAGTCGCTATGCCGACTACGCTATCCCCGTCCCCGGCATTCTAAGTCAGGCGTGCTATATAATATCGTCTGTTTTACAAGAAGTAAAGGTAAACTTGTTTTTATGCTTCATTGAACTTCATGCTTTGGAACATATAAGGGAATGGAGGTTTAGCACCATGGAGTTGTAATGTTTGTCCAAATTAAGTAGAATTAAGTTTCCCGAAAGCAGGCATCAATGTATTATAAGTTTAACAAATTTCATTTCCGTGTGACTCAGCATACCACAGTGTTTGCTACAGCTTGAGCCCACTGTGTGACGCGTAAGTTTATTGCCCTGATCGGAAGGTCTGATCAATCATTCAGAATCTATATAACACAGTACACGCAGGTAAACGTCCTCACTCGTTTTTCCGGCGTTACATACCATTACTTTGGAAGAAGAAATATTTAAGTTACAGACTACGCTACAGTGATAAAGTTTAACTTGTGAAATGTTCGCGAGGCTCTACTGCTTCGTAATACTGCAAGGTAAGTCGTGCTGACAGCATTTTAAACTACTAAATTATTCCCCTCCCGAGTCGAGCAGTTT
>Ga0268261_10002953_pt1 | contig 12353 bp, 3 predicted proteins | sample TergutNc150P1_FD_190353 | JGI IMG/M metagenome (GOLD analysis project Ga0268261, IMG submission 190353) | Nasutitermes corniger P1 segment gut microbial community from laboratory colony in Florida, USA - Nc150 P1 (SPAdes) (version 2) | ecosystem: Host-associated > Arthropoda: Insects > Digestive... | reverse complement strand
GGTTTCTAAACTAGGTTGATTAAAAATGTTTTTCTAATATGGGGGCTGTACCTCCAATTTTACGGTAGTCCAGCCCTCGGCATAGTCACTATACCGACTGAGCTATCCCTGCTTTACCATATGGCTTGTCTTACACACCTGAATTAGCGTTCTTTGGTAACCTGCAATTGGACAATAAATGTCGTCTTTGGAGCATCCTCGCAATTTGCACAAAGATCAATTCTGTAAGGTCCCTATAAATATTTACTACTTGATTCAAGCACATTGTTAATTATATATAACATTTGCTATAAAATACAAATTTCTGCATTTTGACAACAAAATTTATATACATATTTCACGTGGCCTGGGTTTAAATCTTTCAGTCACACGCTATTTTTTATGACACTTCAAATGCTTCAATATAAGGGTACACTTTAATATTATCTTCCCCTCAGATTAGTAATCAAAATTTTTCAATAAATACTTAAGAATATGAATACTAATTTCCCACCACTTCCCATCCCCTTACCACCCATCCTCCTACACAACCGTCCCAAACCTTCCATGCCATCTCATTCCTCTCCTTCCCAAACTTTACCTAATTAATCTAACAATAATTGCTGTCAGCACGCAATTAATGTAACGTAAAGTTGTTTTATTTTCTTGTTTCAAATATTTTTTTCAGCACTCAGTTCGCTAAGACAATAATTATTCCTAACTTAGAACTAGGGAATGTGATCCATTATCATTCAAATTACGCAGAAATTTAGTTTGATCAATTTTAATCCCTTTACCGTTTAATTTCAACTGGAGGTCATAGATTTATGTAGTGCAGTCCGATAAAATACTGTAGTCGTGTGCAATGTACATATTAGGAGATAAATTGTTTTATTTTCTGGTGGGGTTAATCCTGTTATTTTACTTTGTGCCACTAAATTTCATTCGTTATATTAAGCTTCTTCGTTAAACATATTTCCGCCTTCTACTTTCATGCAGTAAAAGAGTTTTTTATATTTATGCTGCTTTTGTAAGTGTAAATTAAGAAAGTTTATTTTAATTTGGGACCAGAGGGTGAAACGTAACTTGGCAAGTTTCATGAACTGAAAGTTCTGAATTCACAATTCTTGTACAATGACAGTCAGAGTGCACAACATTAGTACCAGTCGCTGCACAGATGCAGTTGTACTAAAGTTTTGACTAATGGTATTTAGTTAAAACCTGTTGCATGCTGCAAAAAATGAAATGGTTTATATGAGTTCCAGAAGGTTTTGAAACAACAAGTTAGAAAATTTTATTAACATGATTCCACTTGTGGTAATATTAATTGTACAAATTAAAGGTAAAATATAGCAATCCCTGTAAATCCCAGAGAGGTGCCGAGGGTTCAAAGTTTGCAGACAATCGGCAAATTAATGTGGTAAATTTTGACAGCCTTACGCACCAGGAGCTTTTACACACATCAAATATTTCTGGTACACATTTTTGTTAGAGACTGAGTCGACCCCAGTTCCATAGTGTGACAGAAGGTATTAAGTAAATAAAAATTCCATCGACCCATCGGGAATCGAACCCGCGACATTCCTTGATTATGGCGCTGTGCCTCGACCAACCGTGTTACATTTGGATTAATTGCACATTACGGAGGGCAATTCATTGCATTTCGTGCAACTGAAAAATAAACTCCCGTGATCACAGGGACCGTCAATAGCCTGTTTGTTACGGTCAACACCTGCAGGTAATAACTACGTATCTAATTTCTTAAAGATCCATATTAATACTATCGTGTTTTTGCGCATATTTCCTCCATGTGGGGCCTTCGCTATAGGTTTTCCAGGTAAAGCTTTTTGGTTATTTCTTAACTGCCACGCGTGCCACAGATTCCGAACATCTCTTCTTCGATACAACCAAAAGTGCTGTTAGACACCCTCGTCACTAGGTTGTGGTTTCCCTAATTTGTCGATGAAAATTGTTGTTATATATTCGACTGGAAAAACTGAAAGAGTTATTTTGACATTTTGAAAAATGCGACCCCAACATTTTCTCGAAAAGTCTGTAACCAATTACCCAGCAACCTGCCTTCACATAGCAGAAGAAAAGATAGGTTGTTTATACTGCTGTGAAAACCTAAAAAGTAGCGGAACTGCATGAATCGTAGTCCTAATTGTTTAGCTTAGAAACTCTTGAATTTTTAACCAGAAAGACGATGTAGGCCTAATGTTCCAGTGAGTTACTCTCATGTAACCAACAGCAATGATCATTGCATATGGTGAGTGTGAGTCTGTAGCACTAGTTACTGAGTAAACGGGGCGCATGCGCCGTATGGTATTGCCGGCTGTGGTCTATACAGCTATACCATACATTTTCACATATATTAAAATATTAAAAAAATTAAACATAAGAATTGTATATAAGCACTGACATATTTCATTGTATTTACCCACAACTTTAAACCAACTGAAACAATGAATTAAATTTTACGGGTTTTCCCTTACATTTTATATTCCAACAACAATTTCATAAAAATATTATTAAATGGCACCTTACGGTCCATATATTTATTACGTGCTAAAATTTATTCTTTGTTTAATTTATTTTAAAGACAGAAGATTTTTTGTCTCTCTCGGAGTCTCGAAGTAAATTCCAGGGCACAAAGCCTATAAAGTGTACAGTCTACACGTGCAGCAAAATGTAATAATTGTAGTACATTTTTAACATACAGCGATTTTACATATTGAGTTTATATTGACATCCTCAGAACCTACTCGTCAATACCTTCCAGTCAGTCACATATTCATGTACACACACGAAAGTACACATTTTGTTAAAATTAGTAAAATTATGCTATAGACGTGCTGGAGAGTTTTGTTGATATTCTGCCGTTTGATGTGCTTATTGGGGTGTAGGTGTTTTTTAAATTTAATATTCATTGATACGTGCCTCGTAGTGTGATTCAGTAGTGATAACCAACAAGATGCAACCTTGTAATAGAATTTATAATTCCAACGTATATTAATGGCTCGACATGTATCGAGAGGGATACCGCTCATCATCAGGAGCTATCTACTGTATTTGCTGAGGCTGCAATTACTGTTTATACCTCCTGATAATGAGCGGTATGCCGCTCGAAACATGTTGAGTTTTCAATGAACGTTGCAATAATAAATTCTCTTAAAATGTTGCATCTTGTTGGTTATTTCTACTGAATGTAGATTTATTATCCTCTAACAATTTTTTTATATTTATAAAGGAATAATACTTCTTTAATTTCCCAGAGGTTCAACAGTTACAGTTCCAAGTGTTCCCTGTGAACATCACTATTAATTAAATTAGACCACACATTTAATCTTCTCTTTCCCAAAATACAAAATTTGCCACAAACAGCACACAGCTCACTATGAACAGTCTGCTGCGGTCTGTACTGCTGAAGATGTGAACTGTGTAGAAGAACATGTTTAAAACTCAAAATTAGGTAATAGTTTCTGTACATTTCAGTAGAGCAGGGATTAACAATTTCAGACACTCTAGTAATGTGGTGACCTCTGTGAGTTTTGCGGCTCTCCAAGGCAGATGTATTACAATAATAATACAGTGTTAATTGTTAAATTAATATAACAACACACCGTACTGATTTACATTTTTAGGAATTCAGCTCTTTGGTTACAGCCGGAGTTGCCAAAATTCTAAGAATTCTTTTCTAGTGAAACCATCCAGTTGCAAACTTTATACAAATTAGCCACACAGTACTGTCGAACCCATCATTGGGTGACTTTAAAATAAAACCAATGTTGTCTTCAGCACACACCAACATATTTCAGCTAAACAAAATCTGAATATCTTAAGGGTTGTAAGATATTTATTTCTTGCGTATAGTGATAAGAGGTATGGTGCTGACATTAAGAGGCAAATAAATGTTAACTGTATATGTTGATACATTCCGACTTTTACGGAAGATATACAAAGCAGTCCCTTGGCAATCTGGACAATATGTGAGGAGGGAGAGTGCGGAATGCTTAAGAATTCTGAAACCGAGAGGGAAAACAGGTGATATTTGTAATATGCAAACCAGCTTCCTTGAAAGCTAAATTAAACTTTTTGAAGATGGAATACTGGACTTAACTGTAGATGGTGATTATGATAATGATAATGATGATGATAGTGATATTATTATTATGGGAATTTAGTGCTGCCGGTTAATTGTAATGTCGAAATAAGTGACACAGAACACAAAGACATCAACAGTAAGTGACACAGAACACTTCAGCACCAACATTAAATGATTCAGAACAATAGGACACTAACAATAAGTGACACAGAACACTATGACACCAAAAATAAATGACAAATTATACTACGACACCAACAATAAGTGACAAAGAACACTACGAAACCAACAATAAGTGACACAGAAACCTACGACACCAAAAAATCACGTCGTTACTGCTGAACAGTTAAAGACTGCCGGCGCTTCCCACTTCAAACAACACTGTCGGAATACAGATTCTCATAGACTTCCCCTTTGTGATCCGAAAAATGTAAGGGAGAAAACTGTGTTACGTTTATTCCGAATTGATGGAAATACCTGGGGTTCAGAATTACTGAACGACTGCTGTACTATAGCGGAATAGTTACTGATAAACTGCTGTACTCTAGCGGAATAAAGTATACGAAAATTTAATCCTGTATTGTTGTGTCAATTTTGTGGAATACAGAGCTAAAATAATATTTATGCAATCGGTGTGTCTGGTTTGTTTTTCCCTTTCTCATTGATTTAGAAAAGAGTATGTTAAGAGTTAAAATATTTAACAGTAATTTCTTATATCAGTTCAGTGTGCAAACCATTACTATCTGAATGTCTTGCTGTCAGAACACTTTGATAGGGACCATTCACAGAATAATTATCTAAACACACACCATTCAATTACATTAATTAGCTAACAGCTATACAATTTGAAACTAACTGTGGCCAGTCATTACAAACTCCTTGAGAAGCTCTGCAGTTATGTAAATAGCTGTTTGTTCTTATATTCTATTATATCATGGAGTATCTGATTTACGTTAATACAAACCGCAGGTTTGTGGATTTTGAACTGTGGCTGTATTATTAACATACTTTCTAATTCTCAAAACAAGAGCTGCTGAAAATAGTCATTAACTTTATAGACGTTACTAGAGTATGTGTTTAGGTGTGTTTAAAATTTTTGCTTCCTCCGTACTTACTCATTATGTTCTTGTGTTCTGTGTCACATTGTGGCAGCCTGCAGTGTTGTATAGTGTTCTAGTTCTTTATCTCAGAACACACAGCATCCTCAAGTGAACATACATAAAAGGTTGCAAACAAAATAATAAAAATTCTGTCACTTTCATTAGCAGTTTTGTGCGTTGTCACATTACATTGGTTCAACATACAAGGAAAGAAATACCTTTGAAAAGGTATTGTGTTAAATTGGTGGAGTGGAAGAATTATTGTGTGCATTTTGTGTTTCAACATGCTTACATTACCTTAATTCTTTTTCGGCTCCAGCAGCTCTGTGTTGCTCCAGTCTCCATTTCAGAAGGCATTTCGAGATTAATTTCCCCTGCTGTTGCAAACACGAAAACCAGACTTAAAATTTCGAACTCCAGAATCGGTAGGTTTGAGAACAAGGTCAAGTTGACGGGTAGCACACACTGTTAAGAAGTACTGACATAAATTGTGCGCTTTATGAACTGTAGGCACATAAGTAACATACGTAGATGACAAGCTTGTATACACCGTATTTTCCTAACTCTTTTGAATTCCAATTTACCATTGGATAAGATTTAGGAGTATTTGTCTAACTAATACCAGCACTAGATATATAGATTTAATGTAACCAATGTCTCCTATAGTGCTGTACAGAAGCTATGGAAGAATGCGCGTCCGTATGCATATATCTGTATGTTTCTAATACTATAAATATTTGTGCAGTGCTAAGAATACATACATCGACGTTATATACAATTATGATACTATATTATCCATATATTGCCTATATTACTAAGTTTCAAATAACGTTTATATTTTTTTATCAACTAACACATTCTCTAACGGCATGGCACTAATTTTTAATTTAGACCTATTTTACGTGAATAACTTAAAATTTTCAGTCACATGGACCACCCGTTTCTGTTATTAAGTTAGGAAATATAACCTTTCATTTTACATCTGTATACCGGTGACATATTCTTCATTACAATTCACCATAGATAATAATTTTATTAACCGATTCTCAATTTTAATTTATTATTGTAAACGATATTGGATCCCATAGATTGCACACTTTATGTGTACTTAGAGTACTTTCTACTGTGGCCTTATGATGGCTGAGTTAAAGCCGAAAAATGTTACCTAAAATTTACTCACAGGATTTTGTCTAAATTTTGATATTATATGTTGTGTTCTTAGACGTTAATAAAACAAACCACTACGAATGCACATTTACAATTCAGTGGCAGGTGTACAGATGTGAAATATTTTACAATGTTTCACAGCATTCTGGTTCTGCGTAAGTGTTATGCGTCTTTATTACTGACCTCAGAGTATTTTTAAGGACAACCTGGGAGGTTAGGTTTTTAGAGAAAACGCCCATTTCCCTAGACATGTCCGTCGGTCTGTCTGCGTACATAAACTCGGCTCCAAATCGACGTGTTTCGTTGAAATGTGAAATTGAAGAATTTTTGAAAATCTGTCAACAAAACTACCAAACTTTAAATTATGGAAAAATAATTTGGGGAAATTTACATGAGGACATAAGGACGTTTGTATTTTGGACAGCAGTAAGAACTATTTTGTGACTGGACAACACAGTAAAGTGAACCATCTTTTGCGTTTCCATGGCATTAAATGTTGCAGAGAGTTGATCAGAAATTATGTTAAGGGCTAGCATAGCTCAGCGTCTGCTGTTCAGTTCGTTTCTGTAGGTGGTTAGTGATTGTTTTGTCTAGCAATGCTGCGGGGGTTAAATATTGACTGTACACTGCAGCACTGTTCGTTCAGTTTTCCTGTCTGTCTGTCCGTCCGTCACTGCTCTTGCACTTTTGTCTTCTTCTGCTTCTTTACTCATATTTTCCTTTGCTTTATTCCATCTCTTTCCTCCTCACATCAAATTAAAAATCTCTTATTATTTAGTTCTTTACTTATTTTTTGCACTGATTATTTTTGCTTATAATATAAATCCACATCAATTTTCCACTTGCCTTCATGTCTTCCTTCTTATTTATTTAGTTTTTATGCCTATTTCTTCCTTAACATCTGTTTAACTCTGATGCAGTTCAAGCATAATTGCTCTGACACAAAATTCAGTATAAATTTGGCTCGTTTCTGTTAACTCTCACTATTCCAACAGTCACAATATTACTGTGTACACAGTTTTAGAGGTGCACGTGTACTGTGAAGGTGACTTGTGCTTAATTAGGCGCCATATCTTTAATACGTTTACAGTAGTGGAGGTACAGCACCACGCATTCTTAAATGACACTGGAGGAAAATCAAAACACGTAAATACTGCATCCACCTGACAATCTTACTGTAAAAAAATGCCTCATTCATTTATTTATTCAACGAAAACACAAAACTCACTTTGCAGTTCGGTGCCACATTCAGTACCGTGATTAGCATACGGAGTGGACGGTCAAGGAATCGGGGATCGATTACCTGCCAATGAAGACTCTTTGCTCTACTCCACATCTTTCAAATGGCTCTGGGAAACATCAGGCATCCTGGCAACTGTGTTCAGAGGTACTCTCTAGGATCAGAGCGGCCAAAGCATAAATTTGAACATGCTGGGTTTTTGGATACAAATGCATGGAGAAATACCTCCACTGCAATCCATAACTTTGTACATGATTAATTAATTCAACAGAGACACAACTTTACTTTTACCAACGACATTTTTTTAACCTCGGTTGTAACTTCAAGAACACAACCCGGCAAGGGCAAATACCTACGTTATTAAAAACACAATTATTATTAGAATTTTACATTAGTTCACCGAAAGAAGACTGCCGGTTTTTCATCTCCTAGGGTAGTGGAAGGAACATATGTATACAGAGTGCCCTTGTGTCCCTTTAACGAGATGAATCTCACGTTCCAAGGAAGTGTCACTTTACTGACAACGAACGACCAACAGAAAAGTAGGATTGAGAAAAGGGCAAGTGTTCAACAGGTGGTAGAAATGAGAGCTGGTGTATTTACAGTGTTTCAAATGAAACTGAGTGACAGCAAATGAAAACAAGCACAGAATTTACATGGGAATTATTATCGAAAAGACAGCTATTGTGATGCTGTGGAGATGTATCTTTGATTTGACCGATATTTCAGGAGTGTCAATTTTCAAACACACTAAATGCCCCCAAATATTTTATTTCACAGTCGTTACGAAAAATTTCCTCCAGCTCAATCAGCCCGCTCGAAATAAATCTTTCCTTCACCAAAGACCATATACAGCTGCTATTAAGCACAAATTTTTCGACATTGATAGGAAAATTTAAGGAAACACTTTTGAATGATTAACTTGAACAAGCGACGCGGTATTCCCCTGGGTCATACCAGTATCTCTCAGGACAATGTATTGTCTCTGTTGTTGGCTGGATCACCAACCATAACCAGAATATCACAGCAGGTGTAACCATCAGTATCGACACCAACACCACAGTCAGTCTTGAAGGCATGACAAGCTGCTATAATCTGCACAGTTAGAGAAACTGTTACTGAATGTTACTGTGTTTGTTATGAGGACGCGGGGAAGGAAAATACAAAATCATTATGGAGGGTTTAAGTAAACTGTGGTCCTAAACCAAAAGTTGTGTAAAGAATACATGCATTTTGTAGAACGTATATACATATAACACTGTAAATTATAGTTTACTTTTCCTTCTCCTGAGGAATTATATATTCACAGTGGATCTTGCTTGATGACTGATTGTCTCTCATATGATTCTGCTGCTTTTTGTGTCTTTGTATTTGTTTCACATCACGGTTTAAGACATTCTATATTTCGTATCCAATTCCCATAATTTTTCTTATTTTTATATTTTTAGATAAACCGTTTTTTGTATATTATTGTAAAAGTAGAGTTACGTTATATTACTTTGTTGTATTGCTAAAGCAAACTTCTGAGGTGAAGACACTGACCTTCACCATGTCACATAATTTCAAAACAGTCGTTCAGCTATACCTAAGGCAGTCAGTCTCCGGCCTCTCACCGCAGAGGCCGGTTTTCGGGCACAGATCATTCCATTTGGCATTTGCAATACAAAAAACTGGCACTGCTGCGTGGTTTCGTCCCGGTATTTTCATACTTCTGTCAGCATCATTACACTAGTGCTACATACTGACATTATGACCACCGTCGACGCCACAAAATCTCATGTTTCTGCAGTGTCTTGAACCGAAACTTTAGTCTGTGTCTATGTTACCAATTTCAGTGAAGGGCTCCATCGGTAAGAGGGGTGCCTGTATATCCAGAATGTCCCGGATTCGTATCTGAGTTTGAAAATTTGTACGTCGTTACGTGGTGAGACCGTAAACTGGTACATAATTATACCGTTCTGAACTGTCACTGGATTTACCCCTCGTCTTTGTGGTAAAATTGGTTTGAAAAGTTGTGGGAAGAAGTGAAAAATATTGAATTCTTAAAACTATGTCAATGATGCGGCAAAGTGGTGATAACGAAATTGCCGGAGCATACCGTGAAAAAAAATGTGGGGTGGGGGGGTGTGCTGGGAGAAAAGCACCACTCATTTTTAAACTCAGAGCCAGGCAGAGATGAGAAGACACCTCTAAGCCCCTGCTGGCTTACCACCGAAGGAAGAACTCCCTATTACCATTACTTAAATTATATATGAAAATTTACTTCGTACTGTACACTCAGCTGTCTGCAGCGTAAAATAAATGGACTGGTGTTGTTTAGGGAGAGAATGGCTGTGTGCTGTAGCAATTGTAGGAATAAAATACATGAAGATTTTGTGACAATATGCTGCTTAATGTTACAGTGCGTGGCACATAGTGTTTAATAACCACTGTGCCTCAGAGAGTTAAGCGAGACAGGCTTGTACTGTACCACATGTCATGTGAGTTTCGTGTGTGTAGATATAATTGTGAGTGTCAAAGTGAAAGTTAATTTAACCCGAGACACGCGGATAAGAAATTAGGTTTATTATTTGAAAAGGGGTAATTAATTGAGGGAGTTGCATATAGGCATATGCTGTGACGTATAATTAGTTGGAAAAACAGTTGTGTACTTCTTGGGGTGTCAGCTAAATAATGTTTAATTTACTTAGGCTGTGGATAGTGCATTGAGCAAATTACAACAGATTGGAGAGGGCGCAGTTCATAATGTGGCTTATAAAATTACCAAAAGATTTTTAACATAAAATTCCTCTTTCAAATATCAGTCTGTATAATCATATTTCAAATTGTACTACGTATTTCGGCTCTATTTCCGGTCATTAAAAAGTATTATTTCTTCAGAAATATTGCTTTTCATTAAGCAAGTCAACATTAAAATGATGACCCATGGTTTTCAAGTTATATTCATATTAAAAAGCCGGTGTCCATCCAATCGTGCATTAAGTGTATTGAAATTGTTAGAGATAGCTTATTAAAAATAAATATTGTTAAAGTAACTACCAATAACCCTGCCTACACTTGTATATTTTAATATTTATATGCAACTCAATACTCCATTATTACGTAAAACTCTATTATAATTACGATAAAGTTCACGTTAATATATTCTTGTAGTTATTTTTACAAAGCTGGAAAAATTAGAATAAATGCTAATAAAAAGTAAATGTCTGCTAATTTGTTGCACAAGAAAGGAAATAACCGGCTTTCTAATATGAGTGTATTTGTAAACAGTGAGAATTGATTTAAATTGGTTACTTAGATTTAAAATTGTATTTATTCAACAAGATACTTTAAATGTAATTTTCAACCTTAATTATAGACTGGAATATAATAATATGATGCTGAGAAAGATATTTTGCAGTAACATGGAGACGTTAACAGAGGGCTGGAGAAAATTCCAATAAAATTTAAGAAAATGGGATTTGTGTTGCGTGTGACAATATTCGGACATATCAAAAGTATCAACAAACGTTTTGTCTGAAAATCTGAAGACAGAATGTTGTCAGAGATTAAAAGGATAACATTAAAATTTATTTTAGAGCTATCAAAACTGGAATTTCAGCTGGATTCATGTGGCTTTCTACACAGTATTTCAGAGGTCACCACTGAAATAACCACAGCGATGCTCTGACTCTGTGATTCAGAAATAGATGCAAAAATATTTTTTCAGAATTTGAAAATTGCAGATTCTCAATAATACGGATTATACTGTATTGATCCTAGCGAACAGTATGTTCTTCCCGCATGGTCAAGTGACAGAAATAATGCCGAGGAAAACCAGCGTTGTTATGTAATCCATTTCGTGACGACATGCTCGGAAATCCTCCACAGAATACCCACAGTTAAAACCGCACGAACATTGCGTCTGTGCTGCGTGTTCCGTAACTCCACAGAGTACAGTGCAACTTGGGATGTCTTAATCGATCAAGTAATGTACATAACAATTTGCCTTACGGTACAAACGGTTTCATTATCACTGTCAGAATACTTGGCACTGTTCACAGCTGTAACGTTTGGTGTTAGTTCTTGGGCTGGTTTTATAGCTTTAAGTCACACGTTATTTTTTATGACGCTTTAGATGCTTCAATATAAGGGTAGACTTTAATATTATATTCCCTTCAAATTATTAATCAAAATTTTTCAATTAATATTTAACAATTTGTGTACTAATTTCCCACCCCATCCCTTCCCCTTAACAACATCCTCCTACCCGCCCGTCAAAACACTTCCATACCATCCCATTCCTCACCTTCCCATCCATTACCTAATTAACCTAACAACAACTGTTGTCAACACGCAATCAGTTTAACATAAAGTGCTGCTTCTCTTTTCTTCTTGTTTCAATTATTCTACGCAGCACTCAGTTCGCTAAGACAATAATTATTCCTAACATGGAACTAGGGAATGTGTTCCATTTGCATTCAAATGACGCACAAAATATAATTTGATCAAGTTTAATCTCTTTACCGTTTAATTTCAACTGGAGGTCACAGATTTATGTAGTGTAATCAGATAAAATACTGTAGCCGTGTGCAATGTACATATTAGGAGTTAAAATTGTTTTATTTTCTGGTGGGGTTAATCCTGTTATTTTATTTTTTTGTCACAAATATACATTAACCTTTATCCTGTTAATGTGGAGAATAGGGTGAGCTCCTAATAATGCCAGCAAATGGCAGGAGGAAATTAGCTCGGCGTTTAAAGTGTTAATATATTAAGATTT
>Ga0268261_10002952_pt1 | contig 12355 bp, 10 predicted proteins | sample TergutNc150P1_FD_190353 | JGI IMG/M metagenome (GOLD analysis project Ga0268261, IMG submission 190353) | Nasutitermes corniger P1 segment gut microbial community from laboratory colony in Florida, USA - Nc150 P1 (SPAdes) (version 2) | ecosystem: Host-associated > Arthropoda: Insects >... | reverse complement strand
AGTGTCGTGTGTTGTCAGGTAGAGGTCTCTGCGACGAGCTGATCACTCGTCCAGAGGAGTCCTACCGACTGTGCTGCGTCGTCGTGTGTGATCTAGAAACATCAAGAATAGGTGCTCCATATATATACAACGTTAGGCTCCTAAGGGTTAATGATTTAACCCTTATCCTGCTAACGTGGAGAAAATGGTGAGCTAATAATGCCAGCAAATAGCAGATGGGATTTAATTTGGGCTTTAAAGGGTTAAATAATGCTAATTGAATCTGAGGGAACAGCTGTCTGTTTATGTCCAGTTTTTGCTTCTCAGGGTGTAAGTACATGCATGTGTTGTGTGGGGCAGCTGTGTAATGAATAGAACCTCAACTTCCTTATTTATGTTTTTAGTAAACAGAACTTCAGCAGCCACTAATGGCATTCATTATGCTGATTATCTATTATGGAAAATAAATTCCATGGTCAGAGACATAACATGTTCTTTGATTGTGAGGCTGAATCATTTCTTAAATCAAAGTTTGGTGAAAAAGTCCGGTCAGATTCATGTAGGTGCAGGATTGTGTTACATACTTTCGTGAATTTTGTAGGCATTTTGCCGATTGTGCTTTTAAATTCAATTTTTATAATGGAAACAAGAAGTGTACATTGTTAAATGCTGAATTTTTTAGAATTTGCACTCATTGTTTTGAGTTGTATTGGAATGTTTACTGTTTTGAGTCTTTCACTTACTTATTTTAACGTTAACGGAGTATGAATGTAGTTAGTTTTGACATTAGATTACAGTGGTGTGTACATTAGAATGTGAGTATATATCTCAAATGATGGTCTCCTTGGTTTTTACATTGTTTTATATGCTCATTATACAGCACATAAACACCCATACGACCATCATTTGAGTAACACCCACCATGAAAACCCATAAACTTACATATTACTAGAGTTGTCATGGTTGACTGACATTGCATTTTTATTGTATACATATGGGGTAGTTCATACTTTCAGATTGCAATTTTACACATGGTTTATTGCATACATGCCCTTCATTCACACTCTACAAGCTTAAAAAGTAGAACTCCTTGAGCTTTACTTAAAAGTGCACCTAGACTTAAATGGTCAGTGAGCTAGAATAGATTGTAATAAGAGAATGAGTCAGTCATGGAGTAACCCTGTGACTTGTTTAGCAGGATTAGCTTATGATTTTCCCTGATGGGCTGATGTCATGAGGGTCGAGCATAGAGTCATGTGCTTCTCCATCTTACGTAGCAAATATAATTATGTGACTAATGTAGGAGTGTAATTGAGGTGCTGCTACTGCTGGAACATTTGCTACACTAAGTACTACTGGTACTCATTCTTTCATTTGTAATCTGCTTGTCTGGGCACTTGGTGTGATCTGCACTTAATGTTGCACCATGACGGGGCTGATGGCACTAATCTTACTGTAACCAGGCCACAAATAAATGCTTATTTTAGGCCACATGGATCAGAGCAATAATTAACCCTTACTAGCCATGAATTACAGTATTTTAGTGGCACATACATGTGGTCCAGGTGGTAGAATGGTGCGTTTTTGCAATGCAAACACTGTTACCCTCAAGGTACAACTGGGCTGTCAGCCCCATAGTAAAAATACTCTGTTGCTTGACAGTAAAGGCTAAAGAGAAATGTTGTGCAATTTTAATTTAAGATTGTGTGTCTTCCTAATGCATGACAGGGAAAGAATTATATGAATGGATTTCAGAATTATTTGTCAATTATGCATGCGTATAAAGAAATCATAAAATAGAAGTATATAATGCTAAATTTATATAATTGTTTACAGTAGGTTACCAAAGGCATCAGGAACTTACCAGTGACAATTTCTGTGTTGTGAATGTTACTGCATTACAGTTCATTAATCCACTGGTTTCAAAATGGCGTTCCACCAAATCCCAGGTTTTGATGAAGTGAAAATAAAGTTCCTTTAAAAGAGAAAAGTGATAATTTAAATATTATTGTTATTATAAACTTCAATTAAAATCACTTTCATATTTGTTTGTTCAGTAGTTTTGAATTGTTGCAATACTATGATAAATACAGTGTTTTGAAAATGAATTTTGTTTATATAAATGTGCTGTTATATAAGTAATTGCCCACAATCAGTTGCTACTGTGATACTGCAGTAGCAGCTGACTCGCACAGGGCACGTCATTATATCTGTGGTCATCAGTACTCCATTGAACTGTTGTGAATTTGTGTACAACATGTTAAGTCTTCATGCCTACATATATTTTACTTCATTGTAATAACAACCTTAATCATGACATGTAAATTTAAATCCGTACTGTTTGTTCCTATGGACTTTGGTATTATTTGCATCTTCAGGTGATTTTTTGTTATGGATTTTATCCAAATGTAGGCATTGTTTGTTGGCACATATAGTTGTTATTTTTGTTTTTTGTTACAGCACATTGATCTAAAATTTGATAGGACCTGTGGAAATTGTTTATTTAAAACATTTTTTATATCGTATTTTGCCTCTAACTATTTCTGTTTTCTTTTATGTTATGTTTCAGATATTTGTTATATATTTTATATATGTAGCCAAGAATTTTATTAAGGGTTTGGTAGCGATTTTTAAAGTGCAGCAGGGTTCCATACCCAAATTAAATTGGGAAACAGTGCTTTAATGCAGTTTTCAAGTGTTCAGCTAGTTGAGAAGGTGTTTATACACTGCTTTTTTGATACACTTAACATGAAAATAACATTTCTGGAATTGCAAAACATCTGCTTATGCCCCTCTGGTTCACTATTACAAAAATAAGTTCCACAGAAATTTCTACATATCCATGATTAACAATAGAATTTTTTACTTTCCTGAAATAAGGACTTTAATGTTTATTCGCAATGTTTGATACTTGAAATTAGTTAGCTATGGAGATAAAAGAGCAAGTAGGTTTCTTGATCATTCAGAAAATGTAACTTGTATGGAATATGATTTTTTCATATTCTGATACATAAATCCCAACAAGATGCACATGTTACAGAATTTATTTTATCTGACAACTGCTCTACATGTTTCGGGTGTCACTATCACCCATCTTCAGGAGCACAAAACAACTGTAACTACAGCATGTGGTAACCATTACGCCGTATTGTTGTCTGCTGCTATTGTCGAAGAGTTTGAATTGATTTGAGTGTGTTGTGGGTGGCGTGCATACACCACACACAACACACTCAAATCAGTTCCAGCTCTTCCACGATAGCAGCAGACAACAATACGCCGTAATGGTTACCAGCTGCTGTAGTTACAGTTGTTTTGTGCACCTGAAGATGGGTGATAGCGATCCCCGAAACATGTAGAGCAGTTGTCAGATAAAGTAAATTCTGTAACATGTGCATCTTGTTGGGATTTATATATTAGAATATTATTACGATGCGCGGACCCATAAACATTAAATGATTTTTTCATTTTGTTTACTAATTTTTGTTACAGTGAGATATAGCCTTTAATGTAAGTATGCATTTAGATTCATTGAATATATTCCTTTGTATCTGGTGATGAAATTAACAAAAGATAAGACGGTAAAGTTGTCGTTTTCCATGCCAAGAAGGCATATAGGTGGAGTAGAAATGTGTATGTACACGTTCTGAACCTTGGCACCAGATGGAAGTGAGTGTTAACTTTGTGCCTCTGCTGCTTTACCCCTGGAAAGAAGCTGGTGCCCACTGAATAGGAGGTTGGGTGGACTCCAAAGCTGGTCTGGATGTTTTGGGGTAGAGAAAAATCTTGTCCTCCTCCTGGGATTCATATCCTGTACCATCTGGTCTGTTACCTATTTGCTATAATGACAGTGCAGCACCAGTGAAATTAATAATGGATATTGTAATTAAACATCATGAGTTAGAATTAACAGTTTTTTTATTTTTGTATTCTTAATGTAATGTGCTCTTCTAAAACAGCAAATTTGTGTATTTAGAAGTAGAATGTATGTCTTGCATCGAATTTAAAGCCATTATACATTGAAACACTGAAAATATGTTTTGGTACACCTGCCTGAAATTACTAAAGTTATTGTATCACTAGATGTTTGTTTATAAATGGAATGTAATCAAAGCTGTATACCAAAGTGTATGTAATGGAGCAATTAAGTGGAGTCATGGTAAAAACAGGGAATTATGAACATAAATTGTGAGGTATTCTTTTCTAATGCTTGCATTTCTAGTCCTGCATGTGTGTTCCCATTATTATTATTGATATTTTATTTTATTTTTGTAAAAGAAACTGTAAGTAAGGCAGTTAAGAACAGATTTTGTCTACATGAAATTTCTCACACATGTCATATTTTCACATCATCACCATGTTGCAACTGTTGACTCACAAAATGATCTTTTGTACATAATACAGTGCATAGATATGTTGACTGATCTGTTTTCATACCAGATTTCTGGTGTCATTATTTGTAACCATGAAGGTAAAAGAAAATTTTTGAATTTTTGCTGTGTTGCTATTTTACATTCTACTACACATACCTCAAATTAATTGGAACTACTTTCACTCCCACCTTGTGAGTTTGTGTGTCCAACGTATTGTTAGTATTGCATGTTGGGAATTGGGATGGCGTTCAATGTAAGTTTATATCATGTTCTGTGAAAATTAACTGGTTTAAACATTTTCAACTTTTAATGAGGGAGACAACATACAGGCAGCATATTAATCTCATACCCATACTTTTTTCATCAACTTTATTTGTGGTTTGTTTTGAAAAAGGTCAGTATTTCAGAGTATATCATTTAAAGGTAGGATGAGTAGTGAATAATGGATTGAAAAGTGTGTTTATGAGATAATGTCCTAATATGTGCCTGGGACTGAGGAAAATAATGGCAAGATTTGTTATGATACCTAGTTTGTAGATAACATTTATTGTATTTGTCTGAATTGTGTGGCAAACTGATTGTTAGTTAATAGGTGGTAGCATATTAATACCTTTAAAATCTATAGAGTCCTGTTATTGATTCATACAGTTATGTATTTTTATACGTACTGAGTGGATAAAAGTTATTAAACAGAATCTGGTAAGGTGGACATATAAAATATGTGCGCCAACAAGATGTTAGTTACCTGCCAAGATATCTCACCGCATGGCATGGAGTGCAGCTGATTATCCCAAAATGGTCTGAAAGTGCTTACTTTTAAATGTCTTGAAATTAGTAAATAAAAAACAAGAATTTTTATAAACTTAAAATTGAAACCCTTGATTGGAAGGCCCTGTATAGGGAACAGAACACACAACAGCATAAATTGCCTCCGTTTTAGAAATTTGATTTTTCAGCGAGAGCTGTAAGTTTCTTTAATCCCTTTGTTAAAATGGGATAAATAAACAGTGTTCATTTTGAGCTATTTTTTATTTCTGTTTTGGTTCTGGGTTCTGCTCAATGTACACAGTGAGACACGCCAGTATTGAATTTAATACTGGCGTCTATGCAAGAATGTATGAAAGTTCTTCATCTGCAGCCCCAGCAGTTCAGACTTCTTACAATTTTGAGAAACTTACACTTTTTGATACATACATTTATCATACACATTAATGATAAAATGACACACTTTCCAGAAAGTGGCTTCAGAATTCATATGGGCTAGGTGACTTGCTGTCATTAGTATGTACTGTGACTGATTTGTATTACACATAGCCCTTGTTTTTGCTTTAGTTCCCTTGCTAGTGTACACCACATAATTTATGCCCTCTCATTTTCAGTTTTAATATCCCTGGGCTGACTGCACTTTATTATGCTAAACCCTGTCCAATCCATTATTTCTTACAAAAGAAAGTCATTTTTTTTATTTATGCCCACATTTTCAAGACTAGAGTGTGAAAGAAGGGCTTGGTGTATGTGGTGAGGATGCACTTATTTAAACACGGTGGGTACCAATCAGAAATGGTTTGAAACTGGTTGATACATTTGTCCCTTCCTAAATAGGATGTGCAGCTGTGATGATGTGTGTTTTGGAAATTACAATTGGTTTGCATTTCTTCAATCATATGATTGGTACCTAAATAGTGGCAGGCATATTGCATATGTAATGTTATATGTTGTGAATCACAGGGTATAAAGGCTAAGTTCAATCCATACGATGAAAGTGAATTTTATGTAACAGACTATTTACAGAGTGCAAAATTAAATTTAACTAACTGTGCTAATTTTTGGTGCAAGTGAATCGTACATTTCCTACGTAAAGTATTTATTGTGCATGTTTGTGGGTACTTATGAAATCCAAGCACACCTTTAAAACTTTGTAGCCCAGTTCCATTGCTTGTGCATTTTAAACTGTTCTAGCACTGCTACTCATTTAGCATGTGGATTGGGTGGGGGGTGCAATCATGTTTGAAATAGTGGGGCATCTCCAGCAGTCAGGTAGCAAGGGTTAATGGCCCATTTGCCACCACTGGAACACATGGATTGTATGGTATGTTACAGGAACATTAAATTCTTTTGATAAGAGTTGATGGTACTTAGATGCTTTGAGATAGGTCAATGCTTTTTTGAATGGGCCCCCCACACCTTTTTTAATTTTCTTCTTTTATTTCCTTGAGTGGCCTGGCCATGGAATGTGTTCCCTGGATGTACGGGATATATACCTTGTGGCCTCGCCTACTTTTCTGCTGTTTTTGTTTTTACTGTTGGTACCAGATTCTTCATTGGTTGTGGCTGATGGCATTGTATATTGGGACTGCTAAGAGAATATTTCTTTTGACAATAGTCCATGGAATCCTCAGATGACAATATTATTCTCCTTACCAACTGATGTGCAGTGTTCTCACCTGTTTCGGCTCCTCAGGTTGATTTTCTTATTGGTTGAAGCTGAGTTGGGCCTAAAAGATCAAGTGTGCCATTTCATGTATGATTTCTTATGTAGTCTCAGGTGGCAGGTTGCCACTGGCTGCTTCTACTCCATCTATCTATCTTTCCGGTCTTGTGACAGCTGTTGCCGTCTTCCGGAACCCAAACACCATTCCTTTCTGTTTCTTCTACTCCATAAAGATCATATTTTTTGGGTCTGTAATAGCAACATTGCAGCATTGTGGAAGGGTGGAGGTAAAGGTGGTTGTGGGGGTAGTGTCCAAGGAGCAGGTGGACATAATGATTACAGTATGGTTGTTGAATTTTGGGAGGTAAATGTATTCTTATTTCTTTGCATTTTGAATTTGTTGGTTTGTTTGGAAGTGCTTAAGGTGGCCTTGGAAACGTGTTGAATTACAATGTTACTGATGTATTGTCTGCTTCAATTCGAGCATGACTGAGGAGGTGAATTGTGCAGTTGGAGGTTGAGTTGATTCTTATAGGTTTGCCCTCAAAAATGTTACTCTACAGAGGAATAGAATTCTTTAAGTTTTTGTCGTTTGATGTGTTCGCAAAATACGCCCATTGAGACGGGGCAGCGTGAATATACAACAGCCTGCGGCACCAACAGTAACACAGCATCAATTACCACAGCTCTTTACCGTTTACTTCGTGACCTTCTCCATCGCCATCTCTTCGTGCTCTGTAACACAGATATCTTAATATCCTTGGCAACACCTACATGACGTCATGTAACATCACATTCCTGAGTTGCAGAAGGTTGCCACTAGGTGCTTCAGAATCTAATAGGGAAGCAACATGGTGCGTGATTGTTATTCTGTACGGCGTTGTCACAGAATCCGTTATTTACTTTGAAACAGTTTAATTTCTTGTTTGTGAGTATATCCTTGTTGCTAAATATACATATACTACAAGTATCGAAAATTTCGGACTTGCCCAACATTATATGTGTATTTAATATGAACTGCGCTGTCAGGCTGTCATTTGGTACCAACTACATAGAACTGTTAATTTCACGAGTGGAATGTTCAGCTGTAAATTTTCTTGCAAAATTTTAGGTTTTCCGTAACCAAATTAGCTGTTTACACGTGCTGTAAGAAGTATGTGAAGTTTGTTTTGTTTCCGTAACAATGTTGTTTTGAAATTGCGGTTTATCGAAATGTGAGGTTAATTGGATATGTGTTCGGGCTGTATATCTCTTGATATCTCTTGTCTTGTGTCATGACCACCATTGACACAGATTGCTGTTTGAAATAGTATTCATTTTAATTCCTGGCTGACAGAATAAGTATACATTTTCATTTAACATTTTTAGTAGAGCAGAAATCTCAGGTGTTCTACTGCCGATTAACGTGTTGTTATAATTCCATTTAGAGTTCACATATGTTAAACTCTTACTGTGTCCTCTATATTTGAACAAAATTTCATGGAATAGAATGTTACAGCAAGGTGACCAGGTGACCGTTTACCTGGGAGCGTTGAATTTGTTGCTGTTTCAGCCGTTAGCCACAAATAAACCCCAAGCTTGGTAACACGTTGGGGATTATGCTCAAGATAAGTTAGGTGGGGTTAGTAACTGTAAGTAATCCCAGATTCAGAAATGGTTGAGATTACGTTGTAAAATGTACCATCCAGTCTTTCATCTAGGTGACTAGAACACCTCTAAGAAAATTGTTGGTGTGATCATGTGTAAAACTTCGTTAATTTTAGTGTCATGTTGTGTATGTATGAATTTTAAATACATGTTCAGTCGAATACAATGACAGAGCTTATCTCACCAGAGCATAGTGGCTTTATTGCATATAAAACCTGCATCCATTGCTACATTTCATGAAGCTGTGGTGCTGACATCAGCGATGAAAGATACTGTCTGTAGTATGTGGGTGTTATGCAGTAAATTTGCTACAAGTGTCAGCAGTGGATGCCAGCATTCCTATCTTTCTAACAAATAGTGCCTTGGCAATACATATCTTATCCTCATTTAAAATAATATGTTGTAAAATTTGAATATTAAAAGTAAGAAAGTCCATAAAGTGTTATTTGAGTTGTGCTTTTGTGTTTTTTTGTATTTCTTGTTACTTGTTGGGTCACATGATGTATTTCATTTGAAGTCCACTTCTACTCTTGAGGTAGTCCACACTATTTCATACTGCTGAATATAGTGACATTAGATGTGTTGTGCTGCTATTCTTGTAAGTATTAGATGACAAGCACAGCTGTAGACCATGTATTTAGTCCTGGTATGAAGTAAATTTCTGTATATTGTGTTAAAGTGATGTTATTTGTTATGTCTGGTTTTTTTATGCAGGTGACAATGAGACAACAAATAATATGCTAAAAAAACTCAACAACACAAATGACACTATTATGTATGATTGTTGCTCATTTGCATGTTGTATAACATTTTATTTTATTCTAAGTTAATATATGTGTTGCTACCTCAGTAGATTTAGAAAGATATTTACGTGATTATGACAGCTACTTCTGAAGCAGTGTAGCAAAGTTATGGTATAAAGTAACATCTGGATACTAATTTTATTACAAAAAAGCCAACTGCTTGCAATAAAATAAGTATATGTTGCGCAGAATAAACAATATCAGAATCTACATACGAGTTGTATTTTACTGAATGTTTAGCAAAGAAAAATATGAAAAATTTGTTTTCAGTTCCTGCAACCATGTTTTCAAAGAAAAAGAAGAAGCCACAGATTTCTCCTCCAACAAACTTTGAACACCGAGTTCATACTGGCTTTGATAAGCGTGAGGGACGTTATGTTGGTCTTCCTCTGCAGTGGGCAAGCATTGTTGGAAACAATCAAATCCTGAAGAGTACAAATCGTCCATTGCCATTAGTGGATCCATCAGAAATCACACCAACAGAAATTTTGGATTTGAAGGTAAAGTGAAAATAAGATAACTAGCAATGGGGAGTGCAAGACTTTAGGTTTTTACAGTGGTTTTGCTGAAGGTTCAAGTCTTCAGATGTGATGCTGTGTCATTGGGTGAATAGTTGACTGACAGTTGCAAGGATCATAGTGCCTTTATTTTCAAGGTCAGGCAGCCCTGGACTGCTTGGACCTCAACCTTTGCCTGTTGGTGCAGGATCAGATTACAGAAGACTTGAATCTTCAATCATGATGAAGTGAGAAGAAATTTTGTTAGTAACTGAAGCTAAGAATGTAACTGTGTGGACTAGATTTAGCTTATTTAGGACTGGGTGTAGTGGCAGACTTCAGCACATGGTCCCAGCTTCTGCAAAAACTGGGGGCTCGCTTGACCATCTGAGTGATGGTTGGCTTCAAAAGAAAGGCTGTACTCAATGGTATTTATTTAAATATGTAACATGGGTTCTGGAGTATGGTTTAAATGACAGAAGTGCTCTCAGGTGAATGTATAAACAGTTTGATTTATAAGTATAAATTTATGCTGCTCTTGGCCAGACTATAGTCAGAGGAGACCCAAGACTTAATGGCATCCCAAAAACCTCAAATGTTGCACGTTCCAATTCATTACGGTCATCAAGTCCACCAAGGTTACGAAGGGACTACAGATCCAATGCAAATGTTCCACCTGCTGTTCCTGAAGGCGAGGTGATGAGCATGCCATCACATCAGTATCCTAGTAATCGGCGTGACCCTCGAGATTCTGCCTATGTGAGTAGAATATTTTTGTGTGCCTGAACAGCATTTGTACAACTTTATACAAAATGCAGTTTGGGTGGTAGTACATTTATGTTTTATATATATTGGAAATAAGAATTTATGGTTAAAGTAGGCATAAATGGAATTCATAAATAATGTTGATGCATACTGCTTAAAACTGTGACATAAATATTTATGACCCAATTTTTGTTTTATATTACCTGTTATTTTTGTATTAAATCATCCTTCATTTTTTCATTTATACTGTAAATTGTGGAATATAATCTTTATGAGGGGTAGAAAATATGTTTGACGAATAACAAACTAGCATGAGTATACCTGTCATTGTGGACCAAAATAATTTTAACAGTTTTTAAAAATTAACTATTCTCTGCATAAGGCTGTGTTCAGTAGTTAAGGCCAGCTGTCTTGATTAATGAAAATAAGTGTTTGTGAAATTCAAAACAAAAGTTTCTGAAAACCCACATGCATGAGCACGTATAAGAAGTACTGTTCATTCATTTTCATTCAATAAACCAGGTAAAGTCAGGCATTCGAGATGGGTCTCCAGCAGACTGGAATCAAAGTCATGAAGTGAGGCCATCCACGGGTCCACCAGGACAGGACGTGTGTGATTACAGAAGTCTGCCTCCTTACCATCAGAGTCACATAGTTAATGGCAGTCTGCCTCAACAGGTAAGGAACTGGACTTTCTGAATAGAGGTGTGTATGCACAGTATGCAAACAGCATCTGTATTATTAAATTATTGACCTTGTCATATTCAGTTTACTACTAGTTAGAATGAATGCACATTGATATTATTTCGTGTCATGTTTGGAAGGAGTGCACGCCTGTGTCTTTAGGATTCTGCAAGAACTGTTTTCTTCAGAACTCTATTAGTGAATGTTTGTGTAGTAGCTTATCATGTTATTCAGCTGTAGGTGTCAGTTTTGTAGTAAAATGTGGTATGAACATCATGCCATTGTTGGTGGTTTTAGTTGTGTTCACAAAGCAGTTGCAGAAAGTGACAAGATTTGGAGTAGGAGTAATGTCTCATTGTGTGGTTTATATTTTGCATCTAAGAATAGTGCTGCATTTAGTTAAACAACATATTGATTGGAATGCACATTATTAAAGTTTCTTGTATGAAATTATGTTTTTTTTTTTTTTTTTAATAATACTGTTAGTGTTTGTGGTTTCATTTACATGTTTAAAATAAGTTACTAGATATGGTCGGAATTTCCTTGAGGCATTTCAAATTACAGACTCCTCACAACAATCTTGGCCCACCTGTCTCAGAAGGTCCAGGCCCCTACAGTATGGGACCAGCATACCCAAATATGAGACCCCATCTTCAGACAACCTCTGTAACCCCCGTACCAAATTCTACAGTCCCCAGTTCACAGCCTGCCCAACTGCAACGCCCGATGTCTCAACTTATGCATCAAGTTTCACACAACATCAACAAGGTACGTATCTCCATTGCTTTCCCCACCAATCAGACTGCTATTTTCAGTTTCAGCATCTGAATGAAAATTTAGTGTTACAAATTATGGATTACATTAATATAACCATTGAATCTGTTGGATGAGTTGCAAATCAAGGAAATCAAATTCATTATTCTCTTAACCCTTTAAACACTGAATTAAATCCCATCTGCTATTTGCTGGCATTATTAGGAGTTCACCATTTTCTCCACGTTAGCAGGACAAGGGTTAAATTATTAACCTTTAGGCTACTAATGTCATATATATATGGATCACCCATTCTTGATGTTTCTAGATCACACACAATGACGCAGCACAGTCGGTAGGACTCCTCTGGACGAGTGATCAGCTCGTCGCAGACAGCAGACAAATATCCCTGCCCCCAGTGGGATT
>Ga0268261_10002951_pt1 | contig 12356 bp, 16 predicted proteins | sample TergutNc150P1_FD_190353 | JGI IMG/M metagenome (GOLD analysis project Ga0268261, IMG submission 190353) | Nasutitermes corniger P1 segment gut microbial community from laboratory colony in Florida, USA - Nc150 P1 (SPAdes) (version 2) | ecosystem: Host-associated > Arthropoda: Insects >... | reverse complement strand
AGTCACCTAAGGGTTAACCAATAACGATAATAGAGTTTATAATATATACAGTAAAAATCAGTAAATATAACAGAATATATTTTATGTACACGGCCCCGCTGTTCAGTAAAGATAACAGAGTGCAGTTACAATACCTGGGGACGCCAATCTGTAATGATAATAGAGTACAGTTTGTATACCTGGGCACAGAAATCAATAATGGTAACAGGGTACAGTTTTTAAACTTGGGCACGCAATTCAGTAATGATAATAGAGTACTGTTTGTATTCTTGGGCACGCCTATCCTTAAGGCTAATGCAGCAGATTTAGTGTATTTAACACGCAAATCAATAATGCTAATAGTCTGCAGTATGTATACATTGGCACTCCAATCAATAATAATAATAGAGTACAGTTTCTATAACTGGGCACGCCAATCAGTAATGATAATAGATTACAATTTGTATACTTGGCATTCGAATCAGTAATGATAATAGAGTACAGTTTGTATAAAACGAATAGCAAATCAAAAATGATAATAGAGTTTTTATAAATGGAAACGCCAATCACTAATGATAATAGGGTACACTCTTTCTACCTGGGCACACCAATCAGTATTAATAATAATAATAGAGTATATTTTGTATACCTAGGCACTACTATCACTAAAAATAAAGAGTGAAGTTTGTATAACTGGGCACGCAAATCAGTAATGATAAAGAGTACAATTTGTATACCTGGGCGCGCCAATCAGTAATGATAATAGAGTACATTTTGTATACCTGGGCACGCAAATCAGTAATGATAAAGAGTACAATTTGTATACCTGGGCGCGCCAATCACTAATGATAATAGAGTACAGTTTGTATACTTGAGCACGCTAATCAGTAATGCTATTAGATTACAGTTCTTATGTTTGGGCACACCAATCAGAAAGGATAATAGAGTACAATTTGTATACCTGGGCACGCCAATCAGTAATGATAATAAAGTACAGTTTGTATTCCTGGGCACGCCTATCAGTAATGTTAATAGAGTACAGTTTATAAACATGGGCACGCCAATCAGTAATGATAAAGAGTACAATTTATATACCTGGGCACGCCAATCAGTAACGATAATAAAGTAAATCTAGTATACTTGTGGACGCCAATCAGTAATGATAATGGAGTACATTTTATATACCTGGACACGCCAATAAATAATGATAATATTGTACAGTGTGTATACCTTGGTACGTCACCCAAAAACGATAATAGATTACAGTTTATATACGTGGACACGGTAATCAGTAATAATAATATAGTACAGTTCATATACTTGGGCATGCCAATCAGGAAGGGTAATACAGTTTATAAACCTGGGCACAACAGTCAGCACTGATAGTAGAGTACAGTTTACATACCTGGGCACGACAATCAGTATCGATAACAGATTACAGTTTATATAATTGGGTACTTCAAATAATAACGACAATAGAGTACAGTTTATATATATAGGCACGCTAATCAGTAACCATGATATAGTACAGTTCATATACATTGGCACGCCAATCAGTCACGATAATGGAGTACAAGTCATATACATGGGCAAGCCAATCAGTAACGATAATAAGGTACAGTTTATATACCTGGGCACGCAAACAGTAACGATAATAGAATACAGTTCATATACTTGGGCACGCCAAACAGTAACGGAAACAGAATAAAATACATATACCAGGGCACGCCAATCACTAACGGTAATAGAGTACAGTTCATATACCTGAACACGCCAATCAGTAACGATAATAGAGTACAGTTCATATACCTGAACACGCCAATCAGTAACGATAATAGACTACAGTTCATATATATAGGCACGCAAATCAGTAACGATGATAGAGTACAGTTCATAAACATGGGCACGCCAATCAGTAACGTTAATAGAGTACAAGTCATATACGTGGGCACGCTAATCAGTAAAGATAATAGAGTACGGTTCACATACCTTGGCACGCTAATCAGTAACGATAGAAGAGTACAATTCACATAACTGGGCCCGCTAATCATTAACGAAAATAGGGTACGATTCACATACATGGGCACGATAATCAATAAAAATAATAGAGTACGGATAACATACCTGGGCACGCTAATCAGTTACGATATTATATTACACATCACATACCTGAGAACGGTTATCTGAAAAGATAATAGAGTATGGTTTACATATCTGGGCACGCTAGTCAAGAATGATAATAGAGTAGAGTTTATATACCTTAGCACGGTAATCAGGAACGATAATAGAGTAAGGTTTTTATACCTGAGAACGTTAATCAGTATCGATAATAGAGTATATTTTATATAATTGTCACGCTAAACAGTAACGATAATAGATTATATTTTGTATACCTGGGCACGACAATCAGTAATGATTACAGAGTAATATTTATATACTTGGCACGCCAATTACTAATAATAACAGAGTACATTTAATAAACTTTTGCACGCTAATCAGTAACGATAAATGGGTACAGATCATATACCTGGGCACGCCAAACAGAAACGACAATAGGGTTCATATACCTTGGCAAGCCAATCAGTAATGATAATAGAGTACAGTTCATATACATGGGCATGTCAATCAGTAATGTTAATACAGTAAAGTTCATATACCTGGGCACACCAATCAATAATGGTAATACAGTTCGTTTCATACAAGTGGGCACGCCAATCAATAACGACAATGGAGTAGGGTTCATGTACCTTGGCACGGTAAACAGTAACGATAATAAAGTACGGTTCATATACCTGGGAACGCCAATCAGTAACGACATTGGAGTCCGGTTCATATACCTAGGCAAGCCAATTAATAAAGGTAATATAGGACGGTTAATATACCTGGGTACGCTAATCAGTAATGATAATATAGTACCGTTCATATACCTGGGCACGCTAATGACTAACCGTAATAGAGTGGGGTTCATATACTTGGGCACGCAAATCAATAACGACAATATAGTACAGTTCATATACCTAGGCACGCCAATCAGTAACGGTAATGCAGGACGGTTAATATACATGGGCACGATAATCAGTAATGATAATATAGTACCGTTCATATACCTGGGCACGCTAATCAGTAACTATAATAGAGTAGGTTTCATATACTTGCGCACGCTAATCAGTAATGACAATAGAGTACGGTTCATATACCTAGGCACGCCAATCAGTAACGGTAATGCAGGACGGTTAATATAATTGGGCACGATAATCAGTACTGATAATATATTAGCGTTCATATACCTGGGCAAGGTAATCAATAACGATAAAAGAGTACGGTTTACATACAAGGGCACGCTAATCAATAATGATAATAGAGTAGGGTTCACATACCTGGACACGCAAATCAGTAAAGATAACAGAGTACGGTTCACATAACTGGGCACGCTAATCAGTAACGAGAAAAGAGTACGGTTCACATACCTGGTCACACTAATGAGTAAAGATAATAGAGTAAAATTCATATACCTGGGCAAGCTAATCAGTAACGAATATAGAGTACGGTTCACATACCTGGTCACACTAATTAGTAAAGATAATAGAGTACAATGCACATAAATGGGCACGCTAATCAATAACGTTAACATATTACGGTTCATATAACTGGGCACGCTATTCAGTAACGACAGAAGAGCACGGTTAACATACCTGGGCACGCTAATCGGTAACGGTATTAGAGTACAGTTCATAAAGCTGGGTACGATAATCAGTGAATATATTCAAAGTATTGTTCATACACCTGGGCACGCTAATCAGTAACGATAATAGTGTACGGTTCATACACGTAGGCACACCAATCAGTAACGGTAAAGCAGTACGGTTCATATACCTGGACAGGCTAATCGGTAATGATATAATAGGGTTCATATATCTGGGCACACTAATCATTAACGATAATAGAGTATTGTTCGTATACCTGGGCACGCTAATCATTAATGATAATAGAGTACGGTTCATATACCTGGGCACGATAATCAGTAATGTTAATATAGTGCTTTTCATATACCTGGGCACGCAACTCAATGATATTAAAAGATTATTGTTCATATACTTGGGCACGCTAATCTTTAACGATAATAAATTACGGTTCATATATCTGGGCACGTTAAACCGTAACGATAATAGAGTACGGTTCCCACACCTGGGCACGCTTATCAATAAAATAATAGAGTACGGTTCATATACCTGGGAACGACAATCAGTAAAGATAATGGAGTACGGTTCATATACCTTGGCACGCTAATCAGTAACGAAATTAAAATATGTTTCCTATATCCGGGCACTCAAATCAGTAACGATAATAGAGTTCATATACCTGGGCACGCTAATCATTAAGGATAATAGAGTACGGCTCGTATACCTGGGCACACTACTCAGTAACGATAATAGATTACGGTTCATATACCTGGGCATGCTAATCAGTAACGATAATAGAATACGGTTCATATACCTGGTAACGCTAATCAATAATTTTAATAGAGTATGGTTCACATACCTGGGCACTCTAATCAGTTACTATAATAGAGAAAGGTTTAGATACCTGGGCACGCTAATCAGTAACGATAATAGAGTACGGTTCACTTACGTGGGCACGCTAATCAGTAACTATAATAGAGAAAGTTTTACACACCTGGACACGCTAATCAGTAACGATATTTGAGTACGGTTCACATACCTGGGCACGCTAATCAGTAAAGATAATAGACAATAGTTTACATACCAGGACACGCTAATAGATTACGCTAATAGAGTACGGTTCACATACCTGGGAACTCTAATCAGTAACGATAATAGAGTACGGTTAAAAAATCTTGGCACGCTAGTCAGTAACGATAATAGAGTATGGTTCATATACCTGGGCACGCTAATCAGTAGCGTTATTAGAGTACGGTTCATATAACTGGGCACGATAATCATTAATGATAATAGTGTAAGTTTCATATTCCTGGGCACGCAAATCACTAACGATAATAGAGTACGGTTCGTATACATGGGCACACTAATTACTAACATAATTGATTACGTTTCATATATGTGTGCACGCTAGTCAGTAATGATAATAGAGTACGTTGCATATACCTGGGCACGATAATCAGTTACGATATTAGATTAAGGTTCATATACATGGTCACGTAAATCATTAACGGTAAATGAGTACGGTTCACATACCTGGGCACGCCAATCAGTAACGATATTAGTATACGGTTTATATACTTGGGCACATTTATTCGGAACGGTAATAGAGTACGTTTATATACCTGCGCACCCTATACAGTTATGATAATAGATTACGATTTATATACCTGAGCACGATAATCAGTAACGATAAAGAGTGCGATATATATACCTGTGCACACTAATCAGATATGATAATAGGGTAGAGATTATATAAATTGGAACGGTAATCGTTTACGATAATAGAGAACAATTTATATACCTGGGCACGCCAATCACTAATTTTAATACAGTACAGTTTTCATACCCGGGCACGCTAATCATCATTGATAGTAGAGTACGATCCATATACCTGGGCACGCTATTCAGCAATGATAATAGATTACGCTCCATATACCTGGGCACGCTATTCAGCAATAATAATGGATTACGTTCCATATACCTGGACACGCTATTCAGCAATAATAATAGATTACGGTCCATATACCTGGGCATCCTATAAAGCAATGATAATAAGGTAAGGTCCAGATACCTGGGCACGCTAATCAACAAAGTTAATAGAGTACGGTCCATATACGTGGGCACGCTAATCAGATTTGTTAATAGATTACGGTCCATATACCTGGGCACGGTATAAAGGAATGATAAAAATGTAAGGTCCAGATACCTGGGCACGCTAATCAACAATGTTAATAGAGTACGGTCCATATACATGGGCACGCTAATCAGAATTGATAATAGATTATGGTCCATATTCCTGGGCACGCTATAAAGGAATGATAAAAAGGTAAGGTCCAGATACCTTGGCACGCTAATGAACAATGTTAATAGAGTACGTGCATATACGTGGGCACGCTAATAAGAATTGATAATAGATTACGGTCCATATACTTGGGCACTCTTTAAAGCAATGATAAAAATGTAAGTTCCAGATACCTGGGCACGCTAATCAACAATAATAATAGAGTACGGTCCATATAACTGGTCACAATATTCAGCAATGATAATAGAGTATGGTCCATATACATGGATACGCCAATCAGCAATGATAATAGGGTATGGTTCATATACTTATACACGCCATCAGCAATGGTAATAGAGTACGGTTCATATAACGGGTCACACCAATCAGCAATGATAATAGAGTAAATTTCACATACCTGGGCACGCCAATCCGTAATGGTAATAGAGTTCGGTTCATTTACATTGGCACGCAATTCAGCAATGTTAATAGAGTACGCTTCATATACATGGGCACGCTAATCTGTAACCATAATAGAATCTGTTTCATATACCTGGGCGCGCTAAACAATAAAGTTAATTGAGTACTTTTCATATGCCTGGGCACGCTATGCAGTGACGATAATAGGATACGTTTCATATACCTGGGCACGCTAATCATTAACGTTAATAGATTACGTTTCACATACCTGCGCACGCTATTCAGTAGCGATAAAAGAGTATTGTTCTTATACCAGGGCAAACTACTCAGTAACAATAATAGATTATGGTTCATATTCGTGGGCACGCTAATCTGTAAGGATAATAGAGAACTTTCCACATACATGGGCACGCTAATCAGAAAAGATAATAGAGTACGGTTCATATACCTGGGTACGCCAATCAATAACGGTAATAGATTAAGCTTCATACAACTGGGCACACTAATTAATAACGATAATAGAGTACGATCATATACTTGGGCAGACTAACCAGTAACGATAATAGTGTAGGTTCATATACTTGGGCACGCTTATCACTAATGATAATAGGGTACGGTTCATATACCTGGGCACTCTAATCATTAACAATAATAGATTACGGTTTATACACTTGGGCACGCTAGTCAGAAACGATAATAGAGTACGGTACATATACCTAGGCACGCTAATCATTAACGATAATAGAGTTCGGTTTTATAACTCAGCTCGCTAATCATTAAAGATAATAGAGTTAAGTTTATATACCAGGGAACGTTAATCAATAACGATAACATAGTATATTTTATATATACCTGGGAACGGCATTCAGTAATTTTAAGTGTTCAGTTTGTATACCTGGGCACTAGAATCAGAAAAAAATAATAGAGTACTGTTTCTACAATTCGGCACGCCAATCTGTAATGATAATATAAAATAATTTGTATACCTGGGCACGCGAATTAGTAACTATAATACAGTAGTTTTTATGTACTTGGTCACGCAATCAGTAATGATAATAGAGTAAAATTTGTATGTCTTGGCACGCCAATCACTAATGATAAGAGAGTAAACTTTGTATACCTGGACCCGCCACTCAATAATGATAATAGAGTACAGTTTGCAAAACAGGGCATGCCAAACAGTAATAATAATAGAGTACAGTTTCTATACATGAGCACATTTATCCTTAACGGTAATAGAGTAAGTTTTTATACCTGCGCACCCTAATCAGTTATGATAATAGAGTACGATTTATATACCTGAGAACGATAATCAGTAACGATAATAGTGTGCGATATATATAACTGTGCACACTAACCAGTTATGATAATAGGGTACAAATTATATACATTGGAACGGTAATCATTTACGATAATAGAGAACAGTTTATATACCTGGGCACACCAATTAATAATGATAAAGGAATACAGTTTGTATATCTGGGCACGCCAATCGTTAATTGTAATATTGTACATTTTTCATACCTGGGCACGCTAATCAGCATTGATAATAGAGTACGATCCATATACCTGGGCACGCTATTCAGCAAATATAATAGATTACGGTCCATATACCTGGGCACGCTATTCAGCAATAATAATAGATTACGGTCCATATACCTGGGCACGCTATTCAGCAATAATAATAGATTACGGTCCATATACCTGGACACGATATTCAGCAATAATAATAGATTACGGTCCATATACCTGAGTAGGCTATACAGCAATAATAATAGTTCACGGTCGATATACCTGGGCACGCTATAAAGCAATGATAAAAAGGTAACGTCCAGATACCTGGGCACGCTAATCAACAACGTTATTGGAGTACGGTCCATATACGTGGGCACGCTAATCAGAATTGTTAATAGATTACGGTCCATATACCTGGGCACGCTATAAAGGAATGATAAAAAGGTAAGGTCCGGATACCTGGGCACGCTAATCAACAATGTTAATAGAGTACGATCCATATACGTGGGCACGCTAATCAAAATTGGTAAAAGATTACGGTCCATAAACCTGGGCACGCTAAAAAAATGATAAAAAGGTAAGGTCCAGATTCCTGGGCACGCTAATGAACAATGTTAATAGAGTACGTCCATATACGTGGGCACGCTAATCAGAATTGATAACAGATTACGGTCCATATACCTGGGCAGGCTTTAAACAATGATAAAAACGTAAGGTCCAGATACCTGGGCACGCTAATCAAAAATGATAATAGAGTAGGGTCCATATAACTGTTCACGATATTCAGCAATGATAATAGAGTAGGGTCCATATACATGGATACGCCAATCAGCAATGATAATAGGGTATGGTTCATATTCCTAGACACGCCATCAGCAATGGTAATAGAGTACGTTTCATATAACGGGTCACACCAATCAGCAATGATAATAGAGTACGTTTCACATACCTGGGCACGCCAATCCGTAATGATAATAGAGTTCGGTTCATTTACATTGGCACGCAAATCAGCAATGTTAATAGAGTACGGTTCATATACATAGGCACGCAAATCTGTAACCATAATAGAGTCTGTTTCTTATACCTGGGCACGCTAAACAATAAAGTTAATGGAGTACAGTTCATATGCCTGGGCACGTTATGCAGTAACGATAATAGGATACGGTTCATATACCTTGGCACGCTAATCATTAACGTTAATAGATTACGTTTCATATACCTGCGCACGCTAATCAATAGCGATAATAGAGTAGTGTTCTTATACCTGGGCAAACGAATCAGTAACAATAATAGATTACGGTTCATATACGTGGCACGCTAATCTCTAAGGATAATAGAGAACGTTCCATATACATGGGCACGCTAATCAGAAACGATAATAAAGTAGGGTTCATAGACTTGGGCACGACAATCAATAACTGTAATAGATTACTCTTCATACAAATAGGCACGCTAATTAATAACGATAATAGAGTAGGATCATATACCTGGGCAGGCTAACCAGTAACTATAATAGTGTACGGTTCATATACCTGGGCACGATAATCACTAATGATAATAGGGTACGGTTCATATACCTGGGCAGCCTAATCAGTAACAATAATAGAATACGGTTTATACACTTGGGCACGCTAGTCAGAAACGATAATAGAGTACGGTACATGTACCTAGGCACGCTAATCATTAACGATAATAGAGTTCGGTTTTATAACTCAGCACGCTAATCATTAAAGATAATAGAGTTAAGTTTATATACCAGGGAACGTTAATCAATATCGATGAAAGATTATATTTTATATATAACTGGGAATGGAAATCAGTAATTATGACAGTGTTCAGTTTTTATACCTGGTCACTAGAATCAGAAAACAATAATAGAGTACAGTTTCTACAATTCGTCACGCCAATCAATAATGATAATATAATACAATTTGTATACCTGGGCACACCAATTAATAACTATAATAAAGTAGATTTTATGTACTTGGTCACGCAATCAGTAATGATAATAGTGTAAAATTTGTATGTCTTGGCACGCCAATCACTATTGATAATAGAGTAAAATTTGTATACCTGGACACGCCACTCAATAATGATAATAGAGTACAGTTTGCAAAAGAGGGCACCCCAATCAGTAATGATAATAGAGTACATTTTTTATACCTGGGCACACATTTCAATAATGATAATAGAGTGCAGTTTGTATACATGGGCACTGCAATCTCTACAGGTAATAGAGTAGAGTTCGTATACCTGGGCACGCCAATCAGTAAAAATAATAGAGAACAATTTGTATACCTGGGCACGTCAGTCACAAATGATAATAGAGTAGAGATTGTATACTTGAGCACGCAAATCAGTGATGATAAATGAGTAAAATTTGTATATCTGGGCACGCCAATCAGTAAGTATAATAGAGTACAGTTTGTAAACCTGGGCACGCCAATCAGCAATGATAACAGGGTTTTTATACCTGGGCACGCAAATCTATTATGATAATATTATAGTGTTTATATACTTGGGCACGCCTATCAGTAATGGTAATAGAGTACAGTTCATATACCTGGGCACGCCAAACAGTAATGATAATAAAGTACATTTTATATAAATGGGCACGCCAATCTGTAACGATAATAGAGTACAGTTTATATACCTCAGCACGCCAATCAGTAATGGTAAATATAGTAGAGTTTATATACTTGGGCACGCCTTTCAGTAATGATAATGGAGTAGAGTTTATATACCTGGGCACGCTAATCAGTAATAATAATAGAGAAAATTTTATATACATGGGCACGCCATTTATTGATAATAGGGTAGAGTTTATAGAACTGTTAACGCCAATCAGTAATGAAAAGTGTGCACAGTTTATATACCTGGGCACGCCAATCACTAATGTTAATAGAGTACATTTTACATACTTGGGCACGCCAATCACTAACGGTAATAGAACACATTTTATAACCCTTTGCACGCCAATAAGTAACAATAATAGAATACAGTATATAAACAAGCTCCCAAATCAGTAACGGTAATAGAGTACAGTTTAAATACCTTGGCACGCCAATCAGTACCCATAATAGAGTACAGATCATGTACATGTGCACGCCAATCAGTAACGATACTTGAGTAGATTTCACATATTTTTGCAAGCCAATTACAAACGATAATAGAGTACGTTTCATATACCTGGGCATGATAACGTGTAACGATAATAAAAAAAGTTCATATACCAGGGCACGCTATATCAGTATCGATATTAGAGTACTGTTCAAATACCTCGGCACGCTAAACAGTAACGATAAAAGATTACGATTCCCATACCTGGGCATGATAATCAGAAACGATAATAGAGTATGGTTCACATACTTGGGCACGCTAATCAGTAACGATAATAGAGTACGGTTCATATACGTGGGCAGACTAATCAGTAACGATAATAGATTTCGGTTCACATACCTGGGCACGCTAATCGGTAAAGTTAAAAGAGTACTGTTCACATACCTGGGCACTCTAATCGCTAAAAATCATACAGTACGGTTCACATACGTGGGCACGCTAATCAGTAAAGACAATAGAGTACGTTTCATATACCTGGGCACGGTAATCAGTAACGATAATAAGGTACGGATCACATACCTGGAAACACTAATCAGGATCGATAGTAAAGTACGGTTTATATACCTGCCCACGCTGATCAATAACAGTAATAGAGCACAGATTATATACCTGGACACGCTAATCAGTAAAGATAATAGAGTACACATGATATATCTCAGCATGCCAATCAGTAATGATAACAGTGTAGAGTTTATATACCTGGGCACGCGAAACGTTAATGATAACAGAGCAAAATTCATATACTTGGGCACGCTAATTAGTAACGATATTAGACTACATTTCATGTACTTGGGCACGTAAATCAGTAACAATAATAGAGTAAATTTCATACAGCTGGGCACGCCAAAAAATAACGATAATAAAGTACGGTTAATATACTTGGGCACGCTAATCTCTATCGATAATAGAGTACGGTTAAATACCTGCACAAACTAACCAGTAACGATAATAGAGTACAGTTTATATACCTGGGTGCGCCATTCAGTAATGATAATAGAGTACTGTTTATATACATGGGCACGCCAATCAGTAATGCTAATAGAGTACAGTTTGAGTACCTGGGCACACCAATCAGTAAAGATAATAGATTACAGTTCAAATACGTGGTTACGCAAGTCCGTAACGTTAATAGACTACAGTTCATATAACTGGGCACGCAATTCAATAACGATAATAAGGTACATTTCATTTATCTGGGCACGCCAATCAGTAACGATAATAGAGTTCAGTTCTAATAACTGGGCACGCCAATAAGTAACGATAATAGAGTAGATTTCATATACCTGGGCACGCAAATTAATAAGATAATAGAGTACATTTCATATACCTGGGCACACCAAGCAATAATGATTATAGGGTAT
>Ga0268261_10002950_pt1 | contig 12358 bp, 6 predicted proteins | sample TergutNc150P1_FD_190353 | JGI IMG/M metagenome (GOLD analysis project Ga0268261, IMG submission 190353) | Nasutitermes corniger P1 segment gut microbial community from laboratory colony in Florida, USA - Nc150 P1 (SPAdes) (version 2) | ecosystem: Host-associated > Arthropoda: Insects > Digestive... | reverse complement strand
TTATATTATATTATATTATATTATATTATATTATATTATATTATATTATATTATATTATATTATATTATATTATATTATATTATATTATATTATCCTATCATATATCATAGCATATCATATCATATCTCTGTGGGTCTACTCGTGACTCAAAGCTAAAGAGCGGCTTTGCTAAATCATGTTTGCAAATCATAAAGTATAGCTTACTTGGCTTTAACTGCCGCTTTTCATTCCTTAGTGCAGTGAAGTGCTTGGTTGGTGCACGATATATTTACGCATTGAGCAGTGCCTTTATTTATGGATATTCAATCAAAGCAAACGATCAACTCGGTGATGGCTGTGAAGGTGATAAGGTTCGCGGAGTATTCTGCTGCAATTAAGCGGGAAATTGCTTTGTCTACTGTAATTACTGGACAATCAAACAGAACTCCTCCTACCAGCTCCGCTGTTACTTCTCACGTACCGCACGTCACACAACGCATTCGCGAGCTTGTAGTGATAATGATGGACAAAAAGGGATAAAAAAAATTGTGAAGCCTGAAGTTTATGTAAATAATATTTAAAATAATATATATTACCTCCCAGACAACAAATTGTTTCTATTACAAAAAAATCGCTTAATGCTGTTTGGGACCATAATGGTTAATTATTATAAGAATCACATGAAATGCAGGCAAGATGCAAAACCTTTGATGTAAAATTGATCCTAGGTTTACGAGTGTTACGAACACATGAGGTTTACAAAACCTTAAAGAATAAACGAAACAAAATATGCAGTAAAAGAGTGCAGTTCAAGGATTGGAAAAACACAACAATTTAAATATCAGAGAAGTCTATAGAATGTAAGGTACTGGAATCAAAATTACAAATTAATATTTCACCAGTCCAAGACTTCGCACACTGCATGGCAGTCAATTCTTGAACTTGTCTGAGCGGTCACGAAATTGTGTATAGACTGACGCTGAGTTGTTTTGAATGTTAGAGTACGTGTTACTGTATAGGACAACCACTGTGTTTAAAAGGCCACAAATTGAGGAAATTAACATCAGCTACATTACTTCAATTTCTAATATATATATATATATATATATATATATATAAATATATATATATGTATATACTTATTGTGAGGCTATAAAAATCCGTTATTTTAGAGTTATTCATTGGAGAACATTTAGTGCCCACTGAAAAGTTTCATAAAGTAGACAAGAAAGTAAGCAGTAAACCACGCCATTAAAATACTTGGTTATTATTTAATTAAGGTGATTGTAAGGTTTTCAAAAGTTTCTTGTTCTGAGAGAACAGAATTTGGTAGTGTATGAGAACAATGTGCTGAAGAAGGTATTTGGACGCTGGAAGAAAGAAGTAGCAAAGAATTTGAAAACACAGGGCATTAGGGAACGTAACTGTTTTTAGACATATTAAGGGTGACTAAATTATAAAGTAAGACAACTAAGCATGTAGGGGATACATAAAAAGTAAGTATAAAATTGATTGGAAAACTAGAAGGAAGGCCTCATTCTAAAACTTGGAATATGTACCTCAGCGTAAATGAATTTTAAAGTACACTGATCAGTATTAATTCCCTCCCTGAAATAATTTTGATAGACTTACATTGGATATAGTTTTGCAAACTCGAATGTGTGAATGAAATATTTATATCACCCTCCGTTTGGAAGATAACAGTTGATAACTCGGTTTTATGGTCAAAAACCGAAATTTGGGGCTGGTCCAAATGTTTGTAATGCTGTTCACTTACTTTTACTTATTTAGGTCACTTAAGTTCCTGGAATAATATTGTCTCAAATTATCTCTCAAACTGAAAATGTTTGCTTCTTGCTGCTTGGCGTCCTTTTAATTTGCAGTGTGAAAGAGGCGCTAAACACACCGACAATTCGTCACAGCGTCACACTGCAAAGTAAAGGGACGCTAAGCACACCGAAATTTTATTACAAAGACAATATTAGTTTAGTCGATAAATTGTCGAATTTAAGGTTTGTGGTTCCATGCATCTTCAATCACTCGAATAAAACAACCAACTAGATGCAACAATCAATCGTAAAATTTATTGCCTTGTCTTACAGATACTGCTCAACATGTTTCGGGCATTACAATGCCCATCATAACAAACCGACCACGGCTGAGAGCACTTCCACCTCCACATTCAAACAGAAACCGGAGGCTGCAACGGCAGTTTGATGGCCTCCTGATGATGGGCATTGTAATGTCCGAAACATGTTGAGCAGTATCTGTACGACAAGGCAATAAATTTTACGATTGATTGTTGCATCTAGTTGGTTGTTTTATTCGAGTGATAAATTGTCGGTTTGATAAAAAGTCCACAATAAATTGTCGCATGATAATATGTCGCGGCCCCTTCTCTCAAAACCTCAGAGTGATTCCACCATCCATCCTGAGTGTTGTTCCACTATAAAAGTAATAGTTTCCCTGTGTGTTTAAGGTTTTTTTCCTTCAACAAAGTGTCGCGTTCTTCCCAAAATAAACCGAATACATTTGCTACATTTGCAGCGAAGTGGTATTAAAATCGCAGAGTAGCCACTGTCAAAACCCGTAAGAAAAGTTTATGAACTATATTTTGGCTATAAGGTCGGAGATCAAGATAAGGTTTGAGCGCCGAGGATTTGCTGCAACTCATGTTTAAGGACTTCCGGCAGGCGAAGGATAAAGAAAGCGAAGGGTGTACTTATTTGAGGCAAACTTTTTCCAAAATAGTGAGGCTAAGATGAAAGAAGGAATTTTCGTTGTTCCACAAACAACTACTCAAAGAACACGACTTTAGTATAAAATTAAATGCTACAGAAAGAATTGTCTGGGAGGCACTTGAAGACGTCTGCGGAAACTTTTTAGGCGACAGAGAAGTGCGCGGATTCAGCAATGTAAAAACTATAAGAATCGCCTTGAATTTTAAGAGGACGCGAGAAAAAATATTTGCCGACCAGTGTCATTTGGATTCCTGTAGCTCAGTATAACTGTCAATGGTCAGCATTTGCAAATACTGTAAGGACCTATCGAGTAGCGTAAAAACGGAAAATTCCTAGACAGTTCATAACTTTCAATTTGTATGGGTGAGGATAGAGGTTTCGGATGAGACGCTGTGAAAGCTTCAGATCTCGGTTTGTATGGAAGACAGATGGTCTCCTTGTCGCTGTGACGATTTTTAATGAAACTTCCGTATGGGAGCACTGCCACTAAAAGACTGATTTTCCTGATACAAGATATTACTTCCCCACCGGTTAGTATAAAGCGTACTTGTTTCTGGAATGTGACGCCATGTAATATGGTAAATAGATACAAATATTCAGGTGCAGTGAATTCATTTAAAGTAGTTTTTCTTACGGCCGTAAATAAATTTCATATATTTTTAGTCCTTTTAAGGGAATTTTTTGGGAGCCGAGTAAGGTGATCAGATTACTGGTTGTACGGTCACGGCCTGATACACGGCAAATAACCCCAATATTCGTATCCATATATCCAAGAACCTGCCACAGGTCCCTTATCGGAGACGGATGACTCCAGTTCACACCCTTGAAACTTACCTGCATGTTAAAATTTATCATTATTTTTTCAATATAATCCTAGTTCTTGTAGAAAGCCTTTCCCATCCAGACATTCCTGCCGAAATCAGTATGCAAGAATGCTGCGTGCCCGACTTATAAGAACCAGGGATGCTGAGAAAGTAAATAATAGGCCGTGTAATAGCTTAGTCAATTGGTCACTGGCTTCAAACCCAGACTAATCTGTGTTTGGATGGTAACAGGCAGGGTGACTTTGGCAGAAAACTTTTTCTTTTGCCTGTTACGGATTAGGCTTTTCGGTCTGTTTCAATTCACAATTAAATGCATTAAGTCTTTGTTTTAGACAAATTGCAAGACTTCTTGGACGAGGTATCAATCTTTTTCAAGACCTCTACCGTGTAGGACAACACAAGGCATCACATGCTTGCGTCTAGTGTGATTCGAATACACGACCCAATTGCTTGAACGGTCGAAGACAGTGTGTGGCGTATACTGCGCGGCATGTTTGGTGGACTGAAATTATATTCTGTGTGCACTGAACGTGTTTGAAATTTTGTTCGGCGATGATATGGGAATGGCAGTTTATGAGATGTGCCACGCAGGGCTAGGAACAGTTCAGATACAGTACCTGACGGGCACAAACGTCGTTACACTCTCGTGGCTCCTACCGCCTGCTGTCTCCAAACTGGTATCGGTTTGTGACCTTATACTCCTTATCTAGTGGCCGAAACGCCGTTCATAAATTTGTCGTCACTGTAAGTGTTTTGAAAATCAATGTGTCCTGGTGGCTGTGTACATAGCGCCTGGTGGCAAGAAATTGAAAATAATCATGGCATGTGACCAATTCGATTCCTAACGGATGGCATCTTTACACTTTAAAAACCTAACTGAACCATAAAGAGCTCACGAAACGCCATTCATAATGTTTCCACTTCAGAAGTGGAGGTTTAAAACTAGACAAACTATACGTTAATCGTATTTGACACTGTTAGTACCAGGTCCACTCAAAGAAGCATACGGATGGCACCGTTGATAACCACAGCGCAATTACGGTTATGAGTTGGCTGATTGTCAGTACTACTTCGAGCCGTTTTTTTAAACGTGGTTCAAAACAGCGAAGAGGTTACGAGATTGGAAAGAAACGTGACAATTACTTTTATGTCATTTATGGATACTGATGATGAACATAAAAATGACATCAGTACAACATAATAAACGTGAAACATGTTAGGAATTTTACTTGTATACATATCTTAAAATTTGTGGTTCTTTCCCATAAATCTTGCGTAATTATCTTGAAAATTACAAGTTAATGGGAAAAATGTAATGGGAAATCGATCTTTATTTGATTTCCGGTGAAATATTTTTTCGAAACCTCACCCCATTCGGACAAGTACCTAATTTCTTATTCCGGAGTTGCGTGAGAAACACATGTAGGTCATGTAGTGTACCAGTTACTGCTGTGTAATTTCAATTTAAAAACTTTCGACAAATTTTAGTGACGACTGTCAGGTATAAAATTTTGTTAATGTCTGTTCTATCATTGTCGCTTAATTATGCAGGCAGAAGACCGTCGGTACAATGTTTAAGCGCGTGCAAGTGACAGTCGGTTGCATAAAATTAGTGCAAAGAACAACAAACACAGAGTTATCAGTCGTCTCAAACAAACTTCTAGGTTGTGAAAAAAAAAGTTCGTAACTTTATGTTTTAGTACTTATTTAGTAATGATTTAATAATGATTTAACGGTTAAATCTTGGTCTGAAACAGTTTGGGAGACAAAGACGGTAAGTGGGAGTATAATATTGACACGGACAATGGATAAGTAGTGTATTTACGTGATTAACACTAGATTCAGGATGGGACTTAAATGAAAAGGACAGTGATAAGTTTGAATGTAACGTCCTCTCCGGTGCTCGCGCGGTGAAATGCTTTCAAACAATGGAATCTTTAGTTTGTATCCTAAATGAGCGGTGGCTTTAAGTACTCGTTCCTCCGTGCTTTATTATCTTGTGTGGTACATGTCTAGCGATAAGCCTACCTTCTATTCATTCATTCTTATCAAATACATAAAGCATGGTTGCAGAAGTTATTTTGGAATTTCAGCAGACCAAAGGGCCTAATTCAAAAAGAATTAAGATAACTATGTGTCATTGAGTCAGTCGCTTCGCGATTACATAAACAGATCTCACTCACGGTAGGACACCTTCCTTGGTGGAAACGGAACATAGGAGACGATAGTTTTGCAGCTTACCTCACGCACTTAAACGACGCAGGCGCCTGGGATTTTGCAGCAGTTACTGAGTTGGCGAAACAGCGTGAAAACCGCCATCCTCCGTCATGTAGCGTAGCAGCGGACCGATGGCCCACTTCCCAGAGACTGAGAAAACTTTAGACTTGTTTACCCATAACCCCGTTTTATTGATCAAAAACTTCCCTGTCTTCACTGACAGTTTGTTGTCAAACGGTTGCCATGACGATAGTCTCTCTTCGCTTGTTTTGTGTCCATGGTTACAAGAACCACGTGAAAAAAATGTCGGCAAGAGGAATCACGAGAATTGGTACTGACGTGTAGTGTGAACTGGATTGAGTGGGAACACTCGTACGTGGTGTTCGCTTTCCGTTACAGCTTTGAATATCTGAAGTTATCTAAATAATATTTCAAAAGTCAGTCCTACCACGAATAAAACACAACGCCTCTCACTATTTTGATAATGTTACAAAACATAGAACGGGGTATAGTAGTCGGAGTAGTAATTAGGGTAAGGTTTGGAGAGCTTGGTAATCATGGTTCGATTCCCGCCAAGAGACATCAGATTTTTCCCTTCTTCAGAGCGTCCAGACTGGCTCTGATTTCGATCCAGCCCTTCGTTTAATTGGTATGAGGCTGTGCTGAATCAAAGTTGCAGCCTCCATTTAGTACCGAAGTTAAGAATGAGTGGAGCTGGACCTCCACTTCCTCGTATTTTTTCTTGGCGATTATACAGACTACTTAATTCACAGAAAACAAATAAATGTACTGTGAGGTCGAAATGGAAAGTCTTGTAATGTTAAATCAGCTGATACATATACCCGTAGAAAACGTTGTGCTGTGGAGAGCTTTTGAGCACTAAATTTAAATTCGTCATGACATAAATACCTTACCACATCTGACTGCAATAAACAGCAATTCCTTCTTTAGAAATGGACGGACTGACGGTTATTAGCTACTAATATATAGAATGAGTAAGACCCACGACAAAACTTTACTTCCATTCGTATACCTCTAATTCGAGTTCGGGGGCCTTCGCCAATTCTAGAGGTAGTGGATTCCAATCCCGATATGGAAATAAATATTAGGCTTTAGTTTATTTTCGTGAATTTTTTGAAGGAAGCTTAAAACTAAGTTGCTTGTTGAAGTCAGAAGCAACAGTTTCTTGTTACATTCCTGTATGACCAAGCAATTATATTACTCTTGGAGTTCTATACCCTGAAGATTGGAAGAGTGCACGCCTACAAAATACCGGTTAATATTTGCCAGTCGAATTGGCGTAATATTCCAGAAGACTTGGATTTTCAATCACTGAGTCAGTCTGAACTCTTCGTTAGAACATTGTCTTAAAATGACCGAGTTTATTTAATTGTTTGTGATTCATTCAATAATGCTGTGACTACGACTGAGTAGCGTGGAATAATATCATGATCAGCAAATGGTTAGTTAAAGTGGATGTGTTAAGAAGCGTGCCACGTATAATTTTTAAATCATTATCATGGTGTTTTCTCGGGGTTTGAGAAAAACCAAGAACAACTCGTCAAACTAGCTTGTCTGGGGACCGTGTCTTGATCTCGGGACCTTCCAAGTGCTACACGCTCCTGGATATTCGTTAAAACAAGCAAAGGAAGAAATAAAACTTTCGGGCCAGTCAGATTTCCATTGTATTCTGACTTTATCGTGACGAATTACGGAGCTCGTTGTTGTGTCGGAAAGTTTGAAAAATCGATTGCGGGAGGTATCCGTTTCGAACATCGGTCTCAGCACTTGTTGCCGACGTTTCGAGGGAACGTCGTGCCCTCATATTCAAGGTCGATGGGCCTTAGGGCCTAATGATCTTGAGGGCACTATTGGACTTAACGACGTTTGGAGGTAAGAGAATTGTTTTATCTACAAATTTTGGATTTTAATTTCCATTGACGCAGCATTATATTCCAAAAGGATATCTTTAGTCTATGATGTCCCTCCTTCAGTTAAAATTCAGTTCTCATTTTTAAGAATCTCACAATCTGGCACATTTTCGCACGAAAAGACATGTCTTTAGTTTTGTTAATATGTTTTAGTAAATTCCTTTAGTGCAACATTGGCACATTGTTCACACCACGTTCTTTTTTTAAGGAATTCACATTCAGAGAAATAGGCGCACGCGGTAGCGCAGTTGGTTGAGGCACTGCGCTACAAGTCGGAAGGTCGCGGGTTCGATTCCCAATGGTGTCATTGTATTTTTTCATTGATATAATCCTCCCGGTCGCACTATGGCTCGACTCAGCCTTTAACAGAAATGAGTACCAGGAATATTTTCTGGGGGTGGGTAGGGCTGACAACCTTACCACTTTCATGTGCCAATTGTCTTGAAATCTGGGAGCCTCAACCTCCTGGAACCCTCAGGAACTGTCCAGGCCTGTAATGGGATTGCTTTGCTTTGCTTTACATTCAGAGAAATATTCACCATGATTATTTGAGATATCATTCACTGCAATATGGTTCGCATTTTAAGACACTAAATCCTGTTTTTTGGTTTGCAAAATTCGGTCCGGGGAAGCACTTTTCAGATAATATGCAAGGTTTAGAGCAATTTGGCCTTAGTCCAAAAGTAAATAGGTCAGTTGCGATCTATGGTTTCACAATTAGAAGACGTTTTATAGAAAGTTTTCTCCATCCCCTGACGCTGCTTCAGCTTTTTCATGACCAGGAGCATGTTTAGTGTATAGATATAGTACATATCTTTTACATAGGAACAGGATAGTGGAGCGTTAAAATTGATTTGTATTTCAGATGAAATCTTCGCCAGTCGCAGCCGTTCTGTTTCAAACTCTCTCTGATGCCACAAATCAATCGTTGTTCCCGAAGAGAGCGGAGAGATTTGGGAAAAGTAAAGGTTGGTTCAAAATAAGTTTATGGAAATACGTCCTTACCTACTAGCACAGCGTCCTTCTAAACAGTTTTCTCCGTCCTTCATTTCTATACACCAGAGGCAAGTGCCTCATCCACCTCGCCTCCCTAAGCCTCTGGAGGAAATACAGGGCTAAATGTATAGGTAAAATATACACGCAACTGACCTTCCATCGTGTTAGTAGGCAAGTCTAATAAAGGAATGTCCATTGCGTTTCCGATTTCTGTCGCAGTGGGAGGAGATCGCGAATGTTAATCGAGGTAAAAATTAGGTTAAGTGGGTGTACAGGAGGCTAGATGGGACAAAAGGGTCACGGTAAGAGCAGGGGATTATATTTTTTTCTATGAAAAATGAAAAGGCAATCATCAATTGGGAGCAGGATATTTTGTACGGCAGGTAAGAGAGTGGTGTATGTTAATGATAGTGTAATGGGGTGCGACGGCTGTCCTAACCGCCGTCCCTATTACCTAATATGGTTGGCAGCGGTCAGGGATGGACGGAAAACATTTTGCTTTTAGATGAGCACGCCAATAAATTCCGCATTTTGTTAGAAAATGAAGTTGAATGGTGCATAGTTAGGGAGACGTAGGAAAATAGGATACTGCTCTGATATTCACATTGGAGGAGGTGGTAACATGGTTTAAGTTAATTACAAAGTATAAATCTCTTTGTGTTGCGTTTGATATTGTTTCATATAGCTCTAATTTACCCTGTGGTGAAGTTAAGTTAGGAATAGACTGAAAAATTCTGGAATACTTGCTCAAGTGGTTACAGATTCTAAAGCTGTGGTCGAAACAAAGTAGTCACAATGGCAGAAGGATTGCAAAAGCTTGTAGAAAATTTACAAGCAGAAATAAATAACTTGCGAAGTCAAGTTAGCTCACGCAGGCCTACGGCGCCGAGAGATTTGTCTCTTATTTCACTTATACCCAGGTGGTCCGGGACAGAAAAGTCAGTTAGTGTGAAAGAGTTTTTTGAATTAGTGGAGTCGTCAGCCAGAATAGGCTGCTGGAGTGAATTTGATAAAATACAGATTAAAATTTTAAAACTTTCAGATGTTGCAAAGATATTTTATAGCAGTAACTCTGAACTACAGAAGGCAGACATTTCGTGGGAAAATTTTAAGGCCAAATTTTTGCACAGATTTTGAGATGTAAAAAGTGAGCAGTATCACTTTATGCAACTTCAGACAGCCAGGCAGAAAAAAGATGAAACCCCCCAAGAATTTTTGGATCGGTGTCGTTCACTGGCCATGAAAACAGTCCCTAAAGTAGAGGACCCTTTACTTCAAAAATTTCATTATGACCAAGCTCAAAGGATGTTATTGTCGACATTTATAGCCGGGGTATCTGGAAATCCGGGACAACGGCTCAGATTTCAAATGCCCGCGACGGTAGATGAAGCTCTTCAGATTGCAGTTACAGTGTTTGAGGCAGAAGCACAAGAAAAGAGAAATTTGGCATTTTTTTCGAATTTTGAAACTCATAGGAAAAGTAGAGGCAACTTTGGTCAGCCCTGGAAGACCTTTGGAAGATCAGAGTACGGACAGGCTACTCGTGTTAGCACCGACACATCGCATGCAGGCCGGAAGCAGCGTCAGCAAAACGCCAGCCCGTCTAACACAAGCCGCGAAGGAAAATTGCTTTGTTTTAAGTGTGGGAAACCAGGACACTTTGCCAGAGAATGCTTTTCGAATAAATTTTCTAACAGAAAGAATGAGGGGAAGAATGGGTATTCCAAATCACAAGAAACGGGAAAGTCAAGCTGCACTTATGCTGAAGCTGCCTGTCGAATCACCCATCGCCAGGAAAACTTGTAACTGATGGGAGTCACGACAGCAACTTCCATCGTAAGTTACCCGCAAGAGCTGTCAGTAATTTTGTTACAGTCCGCGTGACCCTAGATCATGGCACCCCGACAGTAGCAGTTAAAATTCAGGATGCAGAACGAATCCTCATTGTAGATTCAGGATCCAGCTGTAGTCTTTTACAGCCAGGAGTGGTGGAGGTACCGCTCGAAAGTACGACATTTGAACCTTTCGGAGTAACGGGAGACAGCCTGGATATTGCAGGGGAACAGCAAGTTTTATTTCAAATGGGTAGAGTCAAATTCAATCATTCATTTTTGGTTTGCAAATTGCCAACATCCGCGGATGGTATTATTGGACTGAATTTTTTGACACCGCGACAGGCTAGATTGGACTTGGATAGTTTGTCTTTGAGAGTATGCTTGAACACAAATTTGGATTTTGCTGCATCATCGCTACATGAAGCTCTCTTGGAGGAGTGTAAGCGGAGAGAGAGGCGTGGCCTGATCACCCACGTTTCGATTTCCCAGAACCCTTCCCGGGACCGTAGTGTTGAATCAGGGTGCATTAAATCCACTAGAAAGGATAATTTAAAAAATTTTGATGATGAAACTCCGCCCAAAATTAAGGAAACTAGTCCAAAACCGCATGCAATAATATTGAATGATTCTGAAGCGTGGACAGTCATAAGCGAGGAAACAGTGGTGTTGCAGCCCAGAGCTAAGCATACCGTACTAGGAAAAGTAGAAGGAAGAAATTCTAGAAATCCCTCCTGCCTTCTTTGTGTGGAACCAGCAAATGTGCCCATTGAAGGCATATGCGTGGCCCGTGTTTTAACTAGACCAAGTGTAGAAATGCACAAAAATTAGCCAGTTGGAAAAGGCGCGCTTTCCACTAGTTGTACACAGTTAAACATACACTCGCCAGACGTCCCACATGATCTCAAGGTTACTAAGCAGCTGGACGGCACATCGGAAATCAGATATTCACCTGATTCTGTAACGCGGATGATTGCGAATTTTAGCGACGAAGAACTGACCTTGCCTAAAGGAACGATACTTGGAGTAGCTCAGGAGATTTCTGAGAACTTAGTGGTCTCAGTGATGAGGAAAACACTGATAGAAGTACAGAACAGACATTTTTTTCTGGAAGCAATAAAGAGGTTCCTAAGGGGTTTAAGAAATATATTGATGAGAAGCTAGCACATTTGTCCAGTGCTGAGAGGAAAATTATAGAACCTGATTTAATTAAATTTGCAGGCATTTTCCACGAAGATGAAGATAATGATTTTAAGAGTACTAGTGTAGTAGTGCATAAAATTGAGACAGGAAATGCAACTCCTATAAAGAAGGCACCATATAAACCCCCATTTGCTTTAAGAGAGGAAATGAACAGGCAGGTTCAGAAGATGCTAGACAAGGGTGTAATAAGTCCAAGCCATTCTCCCTGGTCATCGCCAGTCGTATTAGTGCCGAAGAAATCAGAGAGTGGAATCCCGAAATACAGGTTTTGTGTTGACTTCCGGGCACTGAACGCTGTCACTAAATATGATAGTTACCCTCTATCCCAAATTGAGACGGCGTCGACCCTCTCGGGTAGCAGGTACTTTTCGGTGCTCGACCTGTATTCAGGTTTTTGGCAAATTAATATCCACGAGCCACACCGCGAAAAGACAGCCTTTTCAGTACCATCATTGGGACATTATGAATTTACCCGCCTCCCTTATGGCCTCTGCAATAGCCCAGCTTGTTTCCAAAGACTAATGGACCTAGTTTTGAGGAACCTGATAGGACATGAAGCTTGGGTATTTATTGATGATGTTCTTATTTATTCTGATACAGTAGAAGAGCATGCCAAGAGATTAGCTAACGTTTT
>Ga0268261_10002949_pt1 | contig 12360 bp, 4 predicted proteins | sample TergutNc150P1_FD_190353 | JGI IMG/M metagenome (GOLD analysis project Ga0268261, IMG submission 190353) | Nasutitermes corniger P1 segment gut microbial community from laboratory colony in Florida, USA - Nc150 P1 (SPAdes) (version 2) | ecosystem: Host-associated > Arthropoda: Insects > Digestive... | reverse complement strand
GGGGGGGGGGGGGGATTTAACCTTAAATATGTGTTTAGAATTTCTCTCCAACTTTTGTCTGCAACATTTCTCAATCTAAGAAGAACTGAGCGAGATATGGTAAAAAAAATTAATATTGGTCTTCATGTAATGTACCTGTTATTCTTGCCAAATTTCAATAGAACTTGGATTTTCTCGACAGATTTTCGAAAAATACTCAAATATAAAATTTCATGAAAATCCATCCAATGGGAGCCGAGTTGTTCCATGCGGACGGACAGACGGACATACATGACGAAGCTAATAGTCGATTATGGCAATTTTGCAGACGCGCCTAACAAAGAGTGAGGATAAGGCACGACCTAGTGACCTTGAAAGCAGACTGATGAACTTGTTGCAAAATAAAGCAAACCACACAGAATAAAATAAGCAACCCAACACAACAAACTCAGCCCAGAAAAAAAAATCCAACACAACTGACACAGACATCAATCCACAATGAAACACTACATCATCGGCAGTTACATGGCTGGTTACTGGAAAGATGTTAAAGGTGGCATCCAAACTAGACATTCTTAGGAAACATATACTGTATCATGCTACACAGCCTGCATGGACATTATCTCAGTAAACTGCAAATTAAAAAAAAAAAGTGCTCTGTAACAGTCACAACAACATCCAGAGTCATCATGAATCACAGAAAGTCCAGGGCTTTAAAACGGCCATCATGTTATCTTCCCCCTGGTAATTTTATCAAATATTCATCCCATATTTTACCCCACAAATATATACAAGGAATTATAAGATACAATAAATAATAACATGATCAGATGACTTTGGCAGGACACTACAATGACTTAGCGTACAAGTTTCCAGTGCTGGTTTCACACAAAACAATAGGGAAACAGACATATCAGAACAGCCCAGACCAGACCAGTTACACTGGTCAAGCAGAAATCTAGTCAACCCCACCTAACACAACACACTACATATAGTCACATAGACCAGCCTTGGGCTGCATTTCTAACAATACGGACTGTTGATATCAACTGACAGATGGTTACTGACAATTCCTAGAAGCTTGCTGACTCCATCTATAGGGTAGAAGCAGTCATATTTCCCTGGATAAGCTCCTCTGAAACGTCAGTTGTATACTAGCCAATCTATAGGGCATCATATCCCTTAAAATTCAAATCACTTTCAACACCACTGTTAAAACGCTGAAATTTCACACAAGCATCTTCCAATTGACAATTCACTCTATGGTCATTTCCATTACTAGTAAACACGTACTGTGCTCCCTCAAGCACCACATCAGGCACAATGCACGGATAAGTGGAACCACAGCTCCAGTAGTCTTTAAATTAAAGTCAATAGACAGCACTAAGTCCCAACCACTTTAATACCTGAAAAAGTGCCACTGGTATGCATCTGGCTGGATGTTGGTTGGTCTCCAATGCAAGTCTGAACACAATGGTATGGGTAAAATCTCAGCCCCCACCTCCCCAAGAAATAAATCCCCAATTCCCTAGTCTCCCACCACACAGCCTGTTCAACTCAGATTACCTGCTGACATTTATACAACAATTTGGCAGCAAAAGCTTCATACAAAGCTGCATCAATGACAACCACAAAATAAGGTAAAAAAGAAATATGAGTAATCCTAGAAAAGATAAAGTCTGTTTCTCCTTAACCTTTTATGACCCTATGAGAATACACGTTGTTCTGTAAAATTTAATAGCAAATCGCCTACCATGCTACAAGAAGGTCTCTTTGTGTTTTTTTGGTAGCAATTTCAATGTCCACATTCCACCACAAAAACTCAGTCTGTCATAAGACACAACTGGTTTTAAATCCATCTCCTAACAGTTACAGTGAATAACACACACCATGTGATCAGAGCAGGAACAGGATAGTTGGCTGTGGTAAAATCTCCTTGGTGAGTCAATTTCATAAATTATCTTCTTTGTATTATGCATACTTTGTCAAGTACCTGCAATACAACCAAGCAGACTCTGCAGACATCTACTCCTATAAAGTACAGTAACTAGACTCACAGAGACAGTGGATACCCCTCAAAAAAAAATTATATAAACTATCACCATACCAATGTAGACCATTCCTTACACTGTACATCACAGACAGAACTGCTTACATGAATTCACTGAAAACCCACACCCTTTCTTGAGATTTGTATTCTTTGTTATGAAAATGTATGGATTATAAACCTGAGTATTCTGTTTACTAAACACTCTGGTTTCCACAACACCCATAAACTGCATACAGTGTCATATCTGACATTATTCTGCATGACAATTAGGAAATTATGGATTTTAGGGTAGTAAAAACTGTCAATGCCAACAGTGTTACACAGCTTTTAGGTACTGAGAACTGGGGATCCTGCTATCAAACATCTCACTGTACGTTAATCAATTCATCACGGGCGCACAGAAAGGAATGGGCCAGCAATTGTTTCAAGTGGACACAGCCACTTACTGCTGGACCACTTGGCTAAAGGAACAAGGCTCCTATAACTTAGGACAGAATATGGGGCACAAAGAGCCTGTCTTAAGGCCTAGGTGCATCAGACCCCGAAGGGTTTCAACCCAAATACTATTCTATTCTACTGCCGGACCACAAGCCAGACAGAGGAGGCAAGGGTCAGGGGTGTGGAGACACTCTGATAAGCAAAAATTTAAAACTCCTGCCACCTGTTGTTGCCATATGCAAGCCATCAGAAGAAATGTCAAAGAATGTAAAAAGCAAAGGCACGACGCTGAACACACAACTGTCCTGTGATAGTAAATTAATAAAATTTGTGACGTAAGAAACCAGGCAGTGGAAGTATATGGGAAAATTATAATGCAAGAAGCCTTCAGACAGAAGACTGAGAAGACAAAATCAGGATAATTTCTCAAACTACTTCTAGCAACAGTACTTTCACAATTATAACCTATAAGTTTAATCACAACTTATTCTTAATCTTGTTCATCTGATTGCAATGTATAGTTAAACATCTTATTCACTTAATAACCTCACATTACCATCAAAGTATAATACTGTAAGATAAATCAATACCGAGACACTTTACAGAAGAAGTAATATTATAAAATTTCAACTTTGTTATGAAAAATGCTGACTTAGAGTTAACAATTTAAATGTAAACTTTGCAGTGAGATATACTAAATCCTCATATGTCAAAGTGGCTCTAACAGGGGAGTGACATAAAACTTTGAAGATAATGGGTGGTTTTCCACAGTAGAATGTGTGGATAAATAACATCTGTTATTACAAATACATATCACAAAAAGATGCTAAAGGTGCACCCTCTAACAATTAAACACAAACCTTAAGGTGTGAGATTTGAAGTTCCCAGATTGATCTACCCTACTGAATAAGGCAGTGGGCTCCTCTACAATGCTAGTGTGCAATTTAAAAAATGTACAGAATCATACTCCAGAAGAATTAAGTAACTGGCAAACTATAAAATGTTTCTTGGCCATAGGCATTAATATATGGCACCATCACTTTGCATTACATTAGCACTTTCACCTTATAATGAACCAACGAATAATGCAACTATTCCTCATACACTTGTGGATTTGTAAACAAATGTACTTAAAGTCACAACTATGTAACTGACCCACGTGTAAAAGGTTTAACAATGCCGTTCACAGAAAGGGAATTCCAATAAATTTTTAAAATGTGAAGATGTCAATCTCAACAGTAGCATATGAATTTAAAATCACTATGTACTATTGATGTGCAAATGCCTTAGCATACTTCATTGTAGTTAATGTGTCATTATAAAAGAATGGCGAATCATAAACCAGGAACACAAACATTGCTCCCTTCTTATTACTGAACTAATAACAAGTAAATGTAGGTGGAATGTTCACAGTCAGTCACGTTTTTCCTCTGTCTACTCTTATACTGTACATTCTGCATAAATAAAACGCCGAACAAAACTGATATGCATCCCCTAAAGACAATATACCACTAGATTGTCATGTTACACCTAGGGGTTCCACAGTCCAATGTAACATATGTGCATGGTGCGCCTGATATAAATGACTGTAATTCGCACCTCTCAGTTATTTTACCCTGTGATAACAGGAAGATTACGCATACATACTACATTACAATTCTTTCTACTGCGACGTTGTAGTGCGTACTTACAGAACTTGGCGGTGAACTGCAACTACTGACACTTGGAGACCTTTGAACTGTAACCAAAGCCATAACAGCAGCCTCTAATTTGTATCTCTTTTCCACACCATATCTGGAACCATTTTGGTTTTACAGCCGTTAGCAGACAAATGAAGGGACCCACTGCACATGCGTCCATGTACTATGACAATATTCGGGTTCAAAGCAGAGAAGACGACGGAAGATTACATGTGAGAAGTACATTTTACAGCATTAGTTGGCAGCCATAATATATATAAATGTGTAACACTCACGACAGTAAATATGAGGTGCCTTGTGTAATTATAAATCTAAGAAATGAAACATCTGGATATTTCAACGTGTTTCTCGCTATTTATCATCATTCGCAGCCATTAAATGCAATAACATAACAACGAAACACTTCCGGTACAGTAGTCAGTCGTCAGAAGGTAGCGGAAGGTTGGATGTGTGTTGTTTGTTTGTGGGAATGATTCAAGTTGTGCAATATACGTGAGAAGAAAAAATGTCCAAAATTTTCACTCCCACTAATCAGATTAGATTAACAAATGTAGCAGTAGTTAGAATGAAAAAAGGAGGGAAGAGATTTGAAATTGCGTGTTACAGAAATAAAGTTGTATCCTGGAGAAATAAAATGTAAGTTTGGAAGATACATTCCTTTCTTGTACTGTCATCTGCATTGCATGAAATGTTTATGTGAACTTGTTCTCCTTTCCACCTTCCTCAAATATTTAATAGAAGTCGAGCAGAGTGTGATTAGTCCTTTGCAGCTCTGTGTACCCGTACAAGGAACTTAACCTTACAGCATAAACATGATGGCACTCAAAGCAACTGAGAGCAATTTGTAAAACATACAAATAAACCATGAAGACCTAGGCTGCGGGTTAGAATGGGGCTGAAGTCCGAACACGGACATTTTATCTTTAACACATTTAGACTAGCTCTGGACCGCACCCAACCTCTTACATAATGTGTACCACAAAGTGTCCAGGGGAGTCATTGATCTCGCCCATCCCTTATCCAGGTTAGGAATAAGTGAAACTGTCTATCTACTCTTCATCCATCACTCCAGGTTGCAAGTATATCATGAAGGTTTATTTTTAATATTTTCAGAGAAACAGATATAGATGAGGTGCTTCAGACACACACTGTGTTCACAAATGTATCGAAAGGTCAGGTAGCTAAAAAGGAAGACCTCATTAAGATTTTTGGAAAAGACGATCAAACAGAAGTGTGTAAGGAAATTCTAACCAAAGGTGAACTTCAAGTATCTGATAAGGAAAGGCAGTCTCAATTTGAATCGCTGTTCAAGGACATTGCAACGACAGTTGCAGGTATTATATTGTGTAGGAATGTTATTTTGTGTGACATCAGTCACTAGTATCTTCTTGTGAGATCACTTGAACATACAATTAACAACACGTTTGTTAGATGTAACATGTCTGCAAACCAAACAAAAACATGTGGACCCCCACTCACAGCACTGCAGTACCTGTCAGCATACAAAATGGTCTGAGTGACGGCTGAGTCGAGTTGTCAGATAAAATAATATTCCTCTCTCAAGTGACATTGCTTGTGTACATACCAAAAGTCACTTAAATGTATATGTTCCATAGAGACATTCAAAACTTAGATATTATATATTTTGGCTTCAAGTCATTAATTCATAATTACATATTATTGCTTCTTTTAATTGTACTTTTAAGCTGTTTAATGAGAACATACAAATCACTGAGTGATACTCAAAATTATTTAATAAAGGAACATCACACTTCTTTACTTTTTGGGGTTTCAGGCAATCTCTGGATAAGGTGTTCTGTCATCTGACCATAATTACTTCTAACCTAATTCAGTGTCTAGGCACATATTTTCAGAGGATGATAGTGCCTTCATACTGCAGTCCCTCAAAATGTTGGACACTACTTACCAGACACATAGTATACCATACCAAAAGACTTGATTCTTCAGCAACACTGCATTGAGAACCTCCAACCTCACAGCATAAAGTTAATATTTAAATGTGAAAACATAAAAATTGTTACTATATGATCTGACTTTTCCGGTGATGAAGCTGACTGCTTATAGGGTGCTCTTTATTCAGTACTTCATGCTGAGTGACTCTGAAATTCTGGAGCCTTATTAGTGTTTAAAATTTAAATAGTTGGTAACAAGAATGAAAAACAAAACATCACTCAGATGTTCAAACCTGTCATCATCACAAGGCATGAAGATAAGCAGCATATACAGTTTACAGGTATATAAAGAAATCTGATGTGAATGGAATGTCAGTGTATAAAAATAGTGACATGTTTTTTTTGCAGACAAGTGTGTAAATCCTGAAACAAAAAGGCCTTACCCTGTGTCTATGATTGAAAAGGCCATGAAGGATGCGCATTTTTCTGTTAAACCAAACAGGAATGCCAAACAACAGGTATATTTTCATTATTCACCTTTATCTCATTGGGGTGGGTATTTAAATTATAGCACATAGTTTATGAAGCATGTATTATTTGGAGAGAGAGATAAATTATCTAATATATATGGCATGTTATGGAAAATAGAAATGATTATGCATCATGTCTTAAATATGCAGTAAAGTTCTTCTTGTGTTAGTATATAAAGTGAATTTCTTGGGTGTTTTCCTACATGCATTCACATATGCAAACACAGATCTCTAAGTGTTTAAAATAATTTTGTGCACACACACAAAACGTGATTATCCATTTGATGAGAGCTAAAAACTTATGATTGGAGACTGTGGTATACTATCCTCTTCATAGCCACATTTCTGCCAAGTCAGGAGATGACAATGTAGTTGATGACAAGAGCAACAGAAATGGCTGCAGTTCCCTACTGTCATATCTTTGTAACTTCAGTGAGACTATATACACATTTACATCATCAGTATAATGACAGCCCACAATTTATCATCAGCAGTCACAAATAATACTGTACTTCCTGCAAGCAACAATATTAAGCATTGCGAGATATTCAGAATTCTCCTTGGGGAAATTACCCTATCCTAGGCTACAATATATAAAAAATTCTGTAAGTAAGATGTCACAAACAGGTCAGTGACTTACTATTTGTCAGTAGGTAATAATAAAGGGAACTATCAGACTTGCCCAGATAACGTTATGTTTGATGATTATTTTTGCTTAGTTTAAATTATCACCCTGAAAGAAGCTTTGCAAAATAGAAAATGAACTGAGACCTGATATGGTCTCTCCCATACACAGAGTTAAGTCAACTTGCAGTTGTTATAGTAAAAACACCAAATCTTTCCTTTCTAGTAGAATGGCACAAAGGTTCAGAAACCCTGACACAATGTCAATGAGCATCCTTTAGTGGGAGTGAAGTACTTCATTTTTACCATGGTCCAGTGCTGTAGGAAGTACTCCATCCTTTCTAAACTATTCAGTTTACATACATGAAGAGTGATCCCTGTGCTAAGGAAAAAAAAATAACAGCTCCCACTTCTGGTATTAATTGAAACAATAAAGTTTATTTTGTCTTAATTCTTCCTAGAACAGGGTGTACTTTACACCAAAGTGCATTAAATTCTCATAAGTCAGCAATGCCTAACATCCTGCCTTTCGTTGAAAAGTAACCTGTTTTTTGTATTACTTACCAAGCTTTATGCTCTGAACTGTAGCTACTACTTTACTTCTAGTGTGACCTTTAATGCAGGCTCTGGAAGTCATACCTTTATTGAAGTCGACAATGCCATTGGAGCGAGCTCAGATGAGAATACGTACAGTGCTGTCAGGAAAAGACACTCGTAAACTCCGGGATAAGATATCAAAACTAGCCACCAGTGTTGAAAGTGAAGACTGGGACAGTGGACAGCTAAATATGGTATGTATGAGATATAGTAGTACAGGTCACCTGGCATCCCAAACAGGCTTCTGCATAGCAAAGTTCAGAGGGTAAGCAAAATTGGCATCTGAGTCAAGTTAATTGGAAGACAGAGTCCCTTCTTTATATTCACATGTTTGTTAGAAAAGGTGAGAAGGCAAAGACCACTCTGGTGAGGTGTGATTAGACAATGACCTTGAACTTCAGAATTAAACGTGCAGATGAAATACGATAGTAAAACCATAATTCACTATTATATATACAGTTTGTCACAAGTCACATTATATTTCAGCAGATATAGAATCTTCCCATGTCAAGTCTTCATTAAATCTCCAAATGAAGCACTTTTTAGATCATCCCAGTAATGAATATTAATGAATACTGCAGACTTGCAATATTGCAGACATCTGTATAGTGTGACATACAGTGCAGAACAATGCACCAAACACACTTGGACCACCCTGGCTGTGTCTGATGTCTTTATCACCACCCACATTTTACAGGCTTTTTCAGTTTTGTCTATAGCAGAAAACACTATGCATGACAGTGTTATTGCACCAGACCAACAATACAAGCAGAACACCATGCAAGTACATGGACACAGTTGGACAGCACTACCAGTGGTGTCTCATGTACTGGACAAGTCACAGACAGTTCACGTACAGCAATCATTACCAACATTTTCTCAAAATAAGTCACATGTATGAGTACCATAAATTGTCAAGTTTTCTTAATGCGCAAAAGTATTTAAGATTATCTGCGTTTTCATTCATTTGCATCTTCTCCCCATCAAAAGCCTGAATAACCAATGTTCTACCCTACTGTCTTTCCAGGGCACCTAAGTAAATGTTCAAGACATATACTAAAAATTTAACATATGCACTGCATATCACTTAAGACAATTACTGTAGCAATATCTGCAGGCATTGCCTCTGATGTTTACAGTCCTTAATTCCAGAATCATGTATGTTCCAAGACATACTGAAATCACTTCTGTATGGTATCTGGAACCTCTGGAAATCATTATCATATCATACAGAGCATGTCTATGTCAAGGTCAGTACATATCATTGAGGTGCAAATTAGCTACCATTTAGCATGTCTGGCAATGATACTGGGTGGTTACTAGCATGCTTCCCTGACAGAATGTGCATTCTGATTATGATTTTAAAATTGTACAAACCCTTATAATGGTGGTACAGTTTAATAACATTGTACAGCTAAGCTACATCATGTTTGATGCCTGGAAGTCTGTTGAATACTATGGACTCTGTAGTTACAATTGTTTTGCCTTACAAGGCTTGTAAGTGAAGATTAAATCATGATTTAAACTTTGTCAACGACTTATCCTTTGTAATCTGCACACTACTGCTCCTACATTTTTAAGAATATGCACAGATCATTATTCAAGATCCAATGATAAGATGAGACTAATCTGTAACTATAATGTATACGAAGTTCTGAAGGAACTTTAGCCTTCATCAACAAAACTGCGATGAAACAGAATGTATTATTTATCTCTTTTGTATATTCAACCAAAATTACGTTGAGGTCTTTGTTCTTTTCTTATAATAAAACCGACTAGATGCACAAATTTCTCAAATTTATTCTTGAAATGAAACTCTACATGTTTCAGACAGTTCCTCTGTCCATCATCAGGAGTTCCAGTTCCATCCTGATCCTGCTCACAACCTGTCAGCAAACCTGTATGACGTGTACCATTACTGTATGTACAGTGAAAAACTCCTGATGATGGACAGAGGAACTGTCTGAAACATATGGAGTTTCATTTCAAGAATAAATTTGAGAAATTAGTGCATCTAGTTGGTTTTATTATAAGAAATTTACCACGATGCATGGTTACATGAACGTCAGATTCATCTTTCTGGGATGTGGCATCACATTACTGGGTGATGGGTGCCTCATGTTTAACGACAGCATCGTGGTCTCAACGTCAAGGTTCAAAATGTCCAATCCCAGAAGAAGGAAGGCCTCATGTGCACCACTACAAAAGTCTAAGAATTCAAAATTGCTTGCATATTGTTTACAGCAACTGGTACTCCAAGGATTAACACTCTTATCACACAGCATTTTACTGTTACATGTATTCCTTCCCATCAGAAATAAATCCAGTTAAATGCCATCAGAACACAGAGTATCATATGAGAAACTTTGTGGTAGTGCTTACTGATAAAGTAAGAACCAGGATAACAAGCGTAATTCTCCTTTCTTCGTGTCTAGTGTATGTGCATATTAATGAACTATACTGATTTTGTTACAGGTTTGCTTGATAGACCCTGGCCATTATCGAGCAGTAGATGAAATTGTACATTCTGATACTAAAGGACATGGACTCTTGGAGCTGATTAACCTTAAAGAAGTGACTGAAGGTGAAGAGATGCTAGAATAACAACTTGTAAAAATGTAATGTTTAATGGTCATTTAATTGAGATTTACATTCTTGGCAACATGGAGTCAATAAATACTGTACATGTTTTGACAATTAGTCTGCCAGTCTGTTTACATAAGTTATAACAAATACCACCCATGGACCTATGACTATAAAATGGCAATCTCTGTCACACAGAAAATAATATTTACATATAAGCACACTGGAAGTTCAGTGTTAAATTAAACACTGGAAGTTGTTGATACACCATGCACTAGATTTGCTACACATTACAAGACATCCATCTCATGTTTTTGACATGAGCTCTTCGTCAGGCCTTGGTACGTAGATAGATTCATTTCTCTTATCAGTCTTGCATGCAAATCTTGATATTGTCAACAAGAAATCTGACAGCCTGCAATCCCAAGGTTATGTATAAAATTATACACATTCTAATCCCACTTCATGTTTCTGAATTTTCTCTATCATCTGTAATTCTCAACAGAACACCACATTTCAGACACTGATCAGTTATAATCCTTTGAGGATAGAAACAGATCAGTGTTTTGTTCTGTTCAGAAGAGTACAGTGATGAATTAAGTCCAAACACGCAGTAATCTGAAGCACTGATATATGATCATCAGAGCCCTTTAGAATACATTTAAATCCCATCTGATTTAATTCCTTATCAGGAAAAGATATCCTTTTGGTGTCCCTTGGTCCCTTTACCTTAACTAGACCACAACCACTCCTTTTTTCAACTTTTTTTGTATCATCATTGATAACTGTCTCACTCGATGCTCTGTGACCCCCAAAACTGACAATGGATCATAAAATACTCAAAAAATCATAAAACCAACCTGTTTAGATACACCTGGGCTTCTTTATCTAGTTCCCCATTCCTTACAAGTGGTACCACACATCTTTCAGCTCGCCGGCATACAGTACGAGCCACATGTAATGATGTGCTTGCTTTACCTCCTCCCTGAAATATACATTACATTTTGTGATATGAAAATGATCACAGAACTGATTTTTAAAAAAATGGAAGGCAACAATGGAGAATAAACAATTACAGTATACCAGAAATACGTGACAGCTGACGCACAGCCCTATTCACCAACTCATTAGGCAACCTGGCCATATACTTTGGCAGTGCTTAATCTTATTCATAGTTTGCAACAGTTGAAGGGTATTTACAGGACCTCTTAGATGAAAACTAAAAATGTATATTAACATTCCCTGCCATATTGTTTGGGGAGGTATGGTCCCATGAACTGGAGATTTTTAATATATGTCTCTTCTTGAATAAAAATCACAGTCTTTGGCAGTTAGTCACTGGCCTCTCACTGCAGAGGCCTGGGTTTGTTCCCAGGTCAGTCCACATGGTATTTGTGGTGGGCAATGTTGCATTAGGATTGGTTTTTTTCCCCCTCCAAATTCTTCAGGGTTCCCCTGTCGGCATCTTCCCACAAGTGCCCCATACTCATATTTCATTAATCTACCATAGCCACTTCATAATATTAGCAAATGACACCACCGTTAAATAAAACACTAAAAATGATCATGAAGGGTGAATGATCCCTTCTGTCTCAATGTAACAACCACCAGTGGATGATAAGGGCAATCAGAGATCAAGGGACACAAATACTGAAGACATGACTACATCAGTCCCACTGAACATTGGCCATGGGCTGTGTACAAGAACATTTCCAACCAGGCAGAAATGTGTTAAGTGTAAATTTAGGTTGTAGTCTCAGAGTTATGACATCATGTAGTCTTGTAGGTGGCTACTATATTGTGGAGGATCCTATTAACCCTTAGAAGCCCGAATTAAATCCCATCTGCTATTTGCTGGCATTATTAGGAGCTCACCATTTTCTCCACGTTAGCAGGATAAGGGTTAAATTATTAACCTTTAGGCTACTAATGTCATATATATATGG
>Ga0268261_10002948_pt1 | contig 12365 bp, 6 predicted proteins | sample TergutNc150P1_FD_190353 | JGI IMG/M metagenome (GOLD analysis project Ga0268261, IMG submission 190353) | Nasutitermes corniger P1 segment gut microbial community from laboratory colony in Florida, USA - Nc150 P1 (SPAdes) (version 2) | ecosystem: Host-associated > Arthropoda: Insects > Digestive... | reverse complement strand
TGTTGTGAGTGTCGTGTGTTGTCAGGTAGAGGTCTCTGCGACGAGCTGATCAGTCGTCCAGAGGAGTCCTACCGACTGTGCTGCGTCTTTGTGTGTGATCTAGAAACATCAAGAATGGACGCTCCATATATATATGACATTAGTCGCCTAAGGGTTAAAGCAGCATAATCACTCAAAAAGCTGCATAGGCCTCATGGTCTTGAAAGGATTTCATATATTCGGATTCCCTTTTTCTGAAGTTTTGTGCAAAATTTGATACAAGTTATTCTTTTTTTTTTTTTAAAAAAAAAAGGGTTTGTAAGTCCGTGCATCGTCATATATTCAAACAAATCAACCAACCAGATGCATCAATCTCTCAGCCTTATTGCCCGTCGCTTAAATGCAGCTCAAACTGTTTCGGGCATCCTCACGCCCATCATTAGGAGCTTAGTGACTGCAGTAGCTGCCTCTGGTTTACCGTTGGAACGTGGTGGTAGCAGTGTTGTTGGTCGTGGTCAGTCTGACCACGACCAACAACACTGCTATGACCACGCTCCTACGCTAAACCAGAGGAGGCTACTGCAGTCGATAAGCTCCTGATGATGGGCGTGAGGATGCCCGAAACATGTTGAGCTGTATTTAAGCGACGGGCAATAAGGCTGAGAGATTGATGCATCTGGTTGATTGATTTGTTTGAATACACGTTATTCTGTACTCTCACACATTATAAATATAATGCATGAACAACACTACTCTTTGTGATTACTGTGTCAGACTGAATGGCTGCAGTGATGTTTCACTGAGGACATGCAAGAACATGTCCAGACACACTCAGAAAAGTCCTATCACAATGTGATGCAAGGTACTAAGGAAATTAACTCAGTCCAGATACTTTCTGATCAGACCTTCTAAATGCTACAGATGAAATGAAGGCAAGGTACTATTAGAAATGAGAACTATAAAACTTCCAATCTGCTGTCGCAGGGGACATTTTCAAATCAGAAGACAGTTTATGGAAGTTCTAAAATTACTGGAGAGAAATTTATCATAAGCCATATTCAATTTCTGACTCTCATAAGTACAACACTTCCATAACAAATACATTTGGACTTCTCCTGACAGGATTATGCACTATCGGCCTAAATGACATCCAAACCTGATCACACGAACGCGCAGGCAGACAGTATTACTGACCTAATTAATGAATGAAAAATTATGGGAAATATTGTGTTATAAAGACAGCAATTGAAGAGAAATTATAACATTGAAATGGTTTGTAATTATGGAAAAACCACAAAAAAAAAATACAGAAAGTAGGGACACAAACATTAATAAAGCTCTGGGAACTGTCTGTGACAGTAATAAAAAGATTCAATGTTATACAATGTCATGAAAAGTAATGAAATTGGGTAAGTACATCATGTAAATGGGGGGGGGAAATTCAATATGTTGATCACATTCTCATTAAGGGGACACAAAAAACTCTCTCCACCTGGAATATGGCTGCTCCCATTATGGCAACAAATTAAAGTTTACTTGTGGAATTAAACAAAGAAATAATGGGAATGACGATTCAAATCATACATACATACTCTACCACACTAGTCATTGTTGAAGCAGCTGGTAGCTACCATGTATATGGGTAAAAGCACAGTCTATATTTCAGATATATTTTTTTCTTTTTGGCAAAACAAAACAATAAAGAAAACCCCCCCAAAAAAATCAATTTGTATATACTGATAATTAAAATACATATACTCAATATTTAATATACAGTGTTTTCAGAAACCTCACACTAAAAAGCATTAACACAAGCATATGGCTTGACAACATTGGTTATTTGTGCACAGCAAATTCAGCATACTGACCAATCAACACACAATAATGTGAAATAAAGCGAAAGTGGATATACAACATTGTGGTTCAAACTATAAATATATTAGACGCTACAATATTAGTGTACAGAAGGGAACTGAAACACTTAAAGAGCAGGTACACTGTTTGAGTGGCACATACAGCAAGAATTTCTGCCTCACTTAGCTATTGCAGTGGGAAAAAGTCTTTTCTTACCGACAGAAACCCAAAGGAGGTAGTTCTACATTTAGGTCAGGGAAAGTATGGATAAAATTCAGTCAACTATCAGGCAATGCAGCTATATCCCTTCAGCATGTATCCTGCACTCCCAACTGCCACTTGATCTGTTAAGAATTTCCACTGACAAATCATATAGTTACAGTTTATTGAAGTAAATTGTTATTGCATGTTATAAGTGTTGTGTAGGAGGGCTCTAAGTGCACATGTTTCAATGGCAGGAAGTCAGATGTTGAGACATATTTTGGACTGAATACCCATTCCTATACTAGTTACTGACAAGTAACACTTACCCAGTACTGAAGCATTGTTCGTACTGCCTAAAGTCCTTGGGATATGAGACGTGACTTACTGGCCAACGAGACTGCTGGTTTGGTCGACTTGAGCGATTTGGAGGTATGTGGCAAGTAAACTGTGCAGAATTCCTCAATGATGAAGAACGATTATTTGAAGTCATTCCTACAAAAATAGTCAACAATAAAATTGGCTATAACATATAACCTACAGTGAGACTATTAAAATGTTATATGAGTATTCATTGCTTAAATATTTATAAAAATCAGAAGTATTCAAAAACTTTTACAAGCCAAACATGCAAACTAATGTGCTCAGATCACAGAGGTTGGCTACTTTTCTACAGACAATTCATATGACGCAAAGTTGAGCAGAACTTTCTTAGGTTCTTCACTGATACCCCAAACAATGAAAGTGTGATTCTCTTAACAGCACACACTTATGCACAAAAGCAAGATTTTCTCCCATTATGTGAGATAAACTCAAAATACACAAGCTTGCTTAACAAATACGAGTAGATGACTCAAAAACAAGATATACTTTGCCATTACACTTATACTTAGCCCTGTTCTAAGTTACTTCTTTTTTACTGCATCATCATTATCAGAAGAGTCAGGATAGTGCAGTGATAAAGTTAAAGGCTGGATGGCTGGAATATTGGTATTCAATTTCTGATAGTGGCATGGGCAAAGATACATCCAAAGTGAAATGGGGCCAACCCAGCACCCATCAATAGGCTTTTTCCTTATGAGTACAGCAGCTGGGATATGAAAATGATTACTCCCCTCCACCTTTGGCTGAAGGTAAGCCTGCAAGCAGATATACTGCTGCTCCCCTGGCAGCCTTTAGGGCAATTTGCTCAATTACGAAAAATTACAAACATATCTTTTTATCATCACCAGTACCAAAACTATCACTGTCAACAATATTTATAGTTTTCTTGATGCGACAATTAATTAATTGGTATTTGACAGTCATATTATCCAATGGCTCGCTCTACTGTAAATAAATCTGATGACTCTCATAGAAAGAACCAACAAGATGCAACCGTGTAATAGAATTTATTATTCCAATGTTTCTTAATGGCCCAACATGTTTTGGGTGACACACCGCCCATCATCAGGAGCTTAAAAACTGTAAATGCAGCCTCTGGTTTTACATGTTTTTGGTTGCCGGCCACTGGCTCAGCCTTCGCAGTGGCCAGCAACCAAAAACTCTCCTTGGGTGCCATTACATTGATATAACCAAAAATACCTATGTTGAAAGTTCAACAGTTATGGAGATAATGGTGAGGTAAGTTTTAAACAGCACTGTTACACATGTTTTCATTATAAAATGCATATTAAAATGAACTCGTAGTTCCTGCAATGTTAACACCAGTACTTAAAATATAATTAACATCTGCACAATATAAACACATCATTTAAGTGAGTAAAACTCACACTAGTTTCATAAATTTCATTCTTATGTTCCAAGTACTTTACAAAGCACACTTGCCCCCACATGGCTTGCCTTGGTTATAAGCTCATAGCCATCCAGGTGCAGTGTATGAATAACACACCACGTTAAACAGGTACATGATATGGAACTGCAAGACCACACCCCTCTCCCTCCATTATCTCTGTAACCATTCAAATTAGGATGTTTGGCTACATCAGTGTAAATTAACCTAAGAAACGTACTCACGAAGTATGACTGAATCCTCCTACACCCTGTATGTGTAGGCTAGAATTTTTGTTGTTGACAAGTTTAAAACTAAGGAATGGAAAGACTTCACATTGAAAATAATGTGCAAACAGCACTAGTAATGTGTTCCAAAATAGGCAGGAATTGCAAGAAACAGGAAGGCACAATCACTGCATTATGGGGGGGGGAGGCTTTAACTAATCACCATTTTTGAACTTGTGGTACAAATTTATTCAGCCCATATCACACAACACAGTATTTAATTAATATTAATAAATTATATCTTTCTTTTTGGATTTCAGCAAAAGTGCGTTTACTAACTTTGGTTTACATCGGGGAACACACACACACAGATTTATTTACTGTAGAATCTGTACCATTACCTGCAACAACACTTATACTGGCATAAACAACACATACTGAATGTATGTATGGGGGCCCTTGCGTTTACATCTACTTTTGTGAAGACTCAAATATCTTCTGTCAGTAAATGAAACTATTTGAGGACTATTTTTATAGCATACAGGGATAATACCATCCATGAGATATCAATAACAGATGCTTAAATAAACATTTTAACTTAACTGTCGATGAGTGATGTACTCTGGTTGCAGTGCAATAGTCATGGATGCGCAGAACACATATTGCACATCATGCTTTGAGTATGTGTCATATAATCCTGACTTTCTATGGGCATGTGTATGTATATGAGTGACTTCAGGCAACTGTCACAGCATAAATAAGATCTTCGCTCTTCTGGGAAGTTACACAGTGTAGATTGGTAGCTAACTACCAATATATGCAGCCTCCCAGAACAGTGAACATCTCAGGTGCATGTGTATTTTGGAAGCCATTAATGTTGACAATTGTAATACAATTTACTGTTACTTCCACTCTCAGCAACATACATGTCACAGTTTCAGCCACATGTGGCATGAAGGTGGGGAACCAATGAAGGTATAAATTCTGATACTGCCGTAGTCACTCAGAAATAGAGTGCATTACACATCTAGCAATCTGAGATGCTGGTGGGGGGAAAAAAATGCACACACTTCAAGAATAGCAGAGAAATAATTTTAGTCAATATTCTGGCATCAGTTCCCTTGATTCAATGCACAATATTTAATTCAGTGTAACTACATATCAGTATATCCAAAACACACATGAAATTACTTTACTTTGATTAACAACTTCTGAAAGACGCACACATACCTTTGTTAAATATTATGGTCATTCATTCACCCAACAATAAACTAATCAATCCACATAGTACCAGCATAGCTATTTGCTAGAAAATTCACCTACAATGCAAGTCAACAGAACGTTTCAAAAGCCACACTAACCAGGTGCGCATGTGAGACTAAAAACCAATTTTCACAGTACAGACAAAATGGTGTGCCTCTTACCACAATGAAAATGACTACATTAAGCACGTTACGTCTTTAAAGTTTGGTTGTCAACCTTGTACTTACAGAACCTCCTTGTGAGTTTTGTAGGCTTTACGACAGATATAAATAAATAAATGCACACAGCTGCGGAAGATACAGTTTGGATGGCAGTTTCGACATCTCTAACCCAGCTTTAATGTCAAACGCATAACAACGAAATCGGTTAAGAGCATACACACTTCGGCATGCTCTGACTACAGTTTTTGTCACACCATATTATTTCTGACCTATGCTAACTGCAGTATAAAAACAAATACCATCAGAATGTTGGCAAATATTGATCCGCTTAACTCTCTATGTTGAGCATTTTTAAAATTGATCAATATTTTCCTTTTACAGTTAGAATTCTTTGTCCATATCTCACTCTCAACTAACCTGTGAATATATAAAAGAGGAAAATCGTTATCTCTAAACTGCTTGAGACAGCAGTTCCACGCAGTGTTGATGAAACTCACATTAATGAAAATTATATGAACTCTGTACTTAAGAAATATGACACAACTTGTTCGCTAAATGGTTTCTACTGCCTAAAATCAGAACCAAGCTTCCATTTTAAGTTACACCAAGTGATTCAGCTTTCCCCACTCCCAGCCCCGTAAGCCGTACCGATTGCGTTACCACCGTCCCATTCCAATGCCCCCTTTGCTCCCCGCACAGCATGCAAACACATTTCCACGACCATGGCCGTCACAAACGACCTGAGCTCCCTCTTGTACCAAACTAACCTTAACCACGCCTACATATAACTCTTATCCAACCAGGGCGAGATATTTCTTGTCTGGCACCGCACCCAGGGTTGAAAGTCAATAGCAACAACTTACATTTTCTTTATAAATGAAAGTAGTTTCATAGGGAAACGACAAATTATTCAGGAAAATGCATATTCTGTTGGCAATTATTTCTGAATGTACTTGATTATAACAAACAGCACGAACATTCACGAAAGAGACCGATACTTACTCGTCGTGATTTGACAACTGCAGTCACGTGACCATGTTCCGAGCTATTATTGGATTGTCGTCACTCGCCTGGCTTCGTGTTTTCTTGTATGTGACGCAGTTAGAGTGATATAGCAAAGGTGATGAATGGAGGTTGTGTGGTTGAAGGCAGGAGTTTTTGTGTATATAATTTTTCGATTGTTTGTAAGGTATAAATCGCCACAGTATTGTTACGCCTCTGTAAAAGACAGCACTATTGGCAATTATAAGTAACTTTTAATGTAATGACCGCAAGGGTGGTTGAGTTGACAGTTGCAACTGAACAAAGACGCCATTTTGTTTGTATTCATGGATGTTTATAAAAGTTGTAAACAGCTGTTGGTACAACGCTTGCAGCTATGAACTGAATGTATTGTGGTGCTAAGATTTGTGATAATTGCCATAAAAAGCAGTGGGAAAAATCGTACATTGTGCAGATTATCAAGCTTTTCCAAGGTCGAACTGTAGCGTTGGAGCGTTGGCCTACTGAATGCTCATATGTAATGGGGAAATATGGGATATTTCCGTTCTGAGCTGTAGAAGTGTTGTTTCTGTTGAAGTTCACATGTCAAGTACGGCAGAAATGGTTGAAAAAAACGCCGAACACCTCAGTAGCGAAGGTTGCCATGGCCATAACGGTCGCCATAAGAACCCTCTCACACCAAGAATATCAAAAAGCTACTTCTACTGTCAGAGTATCATCACCCCATCAAGAGGTAAATTTCGGAAAGTGGAGAGTAATTTAGAAGAGGCCAGTGAACAGCAATACAGAGTAAAATCATATGAAGCCGCAGTTCAGTTGTCATTGGATACCACGAGACAGGGCACCCCCAGACTGAAACTGAGAGCTAGTCCGTCCAAGGAAGGGAGCCCAAGAACTTCCCCAACACTTGGAGTTTTCTATGCTGGTGCCAAGTTCAGTGAACCACCATTACCTACCGCACTGCCCAAGCCCCCTACACATTGGACATCTTGTGTGTACATGGCATCTGGGAACACATTCCCTCTAATTTCACCACAGAGGTCAGAGAAGTGTAGGGAAATATCAAATCAACTAAAAGTGCTGTTGAATGTCTCGGCCTGACTTCTGATGCAGGTCCCTGAAGGGTGGACTCTAAAGAAGAGTATTATGTGCAAAGATGTTGACATGTATTTTAGAATATGTATAATGGGAAGCTAAACTGAACGTTTTGTAGTTTTCCTTTTATGTGGGAAGGTTTTATTTACTGCACAATATGTGAGCAGGACAATGTTGAGGTATCTTTAGTAAAGTGGTCATTTTTAAAAGCTGCAGTAAGGAATTGTGGAAATTTTCTCTTTTTGTATTAAATACTGTAATTGGCAAATTAATGTGGAAAGCATTGCATTCTTTCCAGGAAATATAAAGTTCATTGTTTTGCTCACTAATGTAAACATGAATGTGATCTTTGTAGTTTGTCTGCAGCAATAACTTTACAAGGATTGCAGTTTTAGTAATAGGGCAATTTCATCATAGGTTACTTAGTTGTGAACATTTCAAGTGTGGGTTTTATGTTCAGATTTTCAAAATTCAAAATTGTAGTTGCTGTACCCATAATACAAATTTATAAGATTATCTTCTCTGTAAGGAGCTGGATTATTCTGAGAAGGAATTCCAACAAGTGGAATGAAAAGAATTATATGGTTTGGAATATAAATTTCTATTTGTCGTGAAACAGAACTGTCTACTTGAGAGGTTATTCATCTCTTCTGAAATTTACTTTATGTAATGAACTCTTTCCTTGTAATGTGATTTCCAGCTCTGGATAATTTAGCTCTGTATAAATATTTGTTATCAAATTTCAATAGTCTATAAGTGTAGGTTAAGTGGTTTTAATTCAGATACAGTGATTAAAAATGGCTTATGCCATTCAGAAGTTAAATCAGAGGTAGACCCTGTAATTCAATAGTTTGTGTTAGGAAGGTTCTCCAGATCACTGAATGAACAGTTGTAATGACATCTCAATGCTACATATTTTCATATAAGTTAGTGTTTCATTATGTCCAAATGACCTTGAGAGACTGAGCCAAGATTTATATTAGTATCTAGTCAAAGAGGTCATTGATTTTATATCATGTAAAGTGTAAATATAATGTAGGAGATATATGCTTATTTTTTAAATTGTCTGTGATGATATGAAAGTTGCCTGTAAACTTCAATTGTGTATGGTATGTTTTTATGATCTGAGGGAGCCACCCTTGTATTGTAAATGACTAGGAGGAGTCATTTGTTACATAGAGATACTCAGGTTTTACAGTTCCTTCCATGTGATAACAAGGTACAAATGCTTGTCAACTGCCTCTCAGAAGCTAAAATTCATTCAGCATTCATTCCGTAGTTGTTAAGATCTGTAAATTTGTGCCCTTGGACTGTATGGGACATGTCTTCCCCTTCCCCTTGGAATTTAATAACATTTGGAAGTGGACATGCATAAGGTGTCATGAGTGTAAGCTTTGTGAGGAAAGGATGCTGCACTGTATCAGTGACTTGAGGGTATCACAATTGTGCAAGAGTGTTCAGATGAACTGTTGTGAGAACAGCTTCTGGACTGCTGCTGATGGACATGTAACATTCCATGACATGACGTGGGTTTGCTCTCCCATATATCATTACATAAAAATTCAGTTCATTATCACCAAAACCATCTACATTCAGTGAAAGTTTACACGACAATTTTCAGACACCTTGAGGACAAAGTGAAACACTAACTCCACCATTCAAGCTTGAAATGTCAACATCACATCCAGATGTAGTCCTGTGCAAGCTGTATGAAGAGGCTTATTGTCCCTCAGCATTGTTACTGCACTGGGGCACTGCTGACCCACTGTCATCAAATCAGTAGAAGAAAGCCAGTAATTGGAACTGTATAAAATATGTGTGAAGAGAAACTTGGAGAGACAATTAAGAAGAAATTACGGTCATTGTGTCTTCCACAGGAAAAAGTTGCTGTGTGCAATATTTTAGGCCTAGTAGGAAATGATGGTGGTTGCTGTAAATTGTGTATGTCCTGTGTTCCGTAAAATTTTATGTATTTCCTGTATCGATACTCATCCTTTCCCTATCAATTCATATTTCCCCATTGTTTTGCTTTGTCCTTTACCCAAGAAGAGTTATATTTTGCCCGTCACCATCCCGTCCTTTTACATATTTCCGTAAATGGTATTAATGAATAGATAAACCTAACTTTTCCATTTTCCAAAATAGTTTGCCTTTATTTCCTTTATCTCCCTCCCTTCCTGGGCCCTTTTAAGGGCCCACCAAATTGATGATAAAGGAGTAAGTTTGTCATGTACAAACCATTTACATTCTATTTCAGTGATGATGTGGAGTCTGGGAGAAAGTGTGACATACTTCAGGTAAGTTTTGTGTAACTTGACCCGCTGCATAGTGTGATTAATTTGTAGTACAGGGAATGGGACTATAGGTAGAAGAGGGATAATGTGGCCCTCACGTGTTAATTCTTGTATATCGGTTCTGCACATTTATGTAGACTTACATGCAATTGTGGGGGGAGAGGAAAGAGAAATGAAATATTTAATGTATGAGTGCGTTCTTGACCATTTGTATTAGAAATTTACATGCGAGGAGGAAGTGCAACTGATGATGAAAAAATGTTATGACAGTGGGAAGAGTTTCAGATACCCTAGGTGTGGTGGGCAGGAGCAAATGAGAAAACTTCACCAGTATGGATTACAGAATTTATGAATATGAAGTATTCTGTGGAATATTTCTGTAATTTTAACAAATGCACACAATTGTCAGATTCACAATAGTATTTTTAGAAACAGTTACATGTTTGAGATCTTACTGTTCCATCAGCAAGGAGTACATTAATTGTATAAAACAATACTTTGATCTCTTGCATGTGACATGATGTAGGTCTAATATCCTTCTGTCCTACTTTTTATACTACATTACCATGAACATCAACACATCTACATGCCACTCCAATTTACTGGTATGTACTTTTTATAATATATTTGTATTTCTCAATGTAACCTAACACAATTCGTATTCTACTTTCATTGTAACAACTGTCCATTACACACATTAACCCTACGTGGAAGAGTTTCTGTCAGTTCTACAGTAAGGTCAGGAACATATAAGAGTTTTGTTTCTAAAAATGTGAATCTAATGATCACTGTGTGCATTAGTGGCTTAAATTACGGAAATTGAATTATAATACATGGCATGGAAAGTATAAAAACTTGGACATGATGCCAAGTAGGGGGGGGTAGAATGGATTGCCAATACCTTGCACCCCAAAGCTGGAGGCGGAATGTTCTCAAACGCTGGTAAATTTTGTGTTATATTTCATGATGTCACATTCTTCAGCATGAGCATACAGGATAAACTCATGCAATACTCTGCATTCACAATAAAACAAAAAATGGGATTTTTAAATGCAGCTGCTATCTTTGTGTGTGTGTGAGAGAGAAATATGTATGTACATAAAGTTCAGGATCATTGCCATCATACAAGTATGTTGCATCAACCAGTTTTAGAAGGTTTCTGAGTTGATGTCATGACAGCCAGGGGTGAAAGAAAGGGTTCTGGATTTATCAGTTCACCTGTAGCAGCACTATGAGTACACTGTTTTCCATTGTCACATAGTGAGTGAATGGATGGGAGAAGGGCCACAGAAACTGAATGCTTGAAAACTGTGTATGGAAATTAAGCTTCATCTCATGTATGTGTCTTTCAATGGTTTGAAATATTCAGCAGGACACAAGAAATATCTAAAGAGTAGGTGGTCATGAACTGCTTGAAACCCATTGATATGAAAAAGGTGGTGATGTGGTCGCCAGAAAACACTGAAAGATATGAAATTTATGAACAGCTGCACATTAATTGTGAGATAATGTCAGATTCTTCAAGAAAATTTGAAATAGCTGAAGATTTACAATAAGTATGTACGACAAACTCACTCTTCTTATGTGGCTCTACAACTCTTAGAGTTTTGGCCTTCTCAACCAACTTTCTCCATCTTCTATCTTGGGCAAGAGTCTTCCAATTTGGTACTTTTTAACTTCTGTGTATCTTTTCTATCATCATCCACCCAGCGTGTCTTTGGTCTTCCTATTGGCCTTCTTGAGATGGGTTTCCAGGAGTATATTGCCTTTACCATTCTCGTAGCTTGCATCCTTTCGATGTAACCGAGCCAGCTTGGTCTTTGTGCTCGGATGAAGTTTATGTTCTTACGTTTTATTATTTCATCCAGCTCCTGATTAGTTTTTATGCACCATATACTGTTTTTGATTGTTTGGGCCGAATATTTTCCTTAAGATTCTCCTTTCGAATACCAATAGTTTGTTAATTGTGGTTTCTTTTAATAACCATGTCTCGCATGAATATGTAACTATTGGTGTAATCACCGAATAGTATAGTTTCAACTTTGCCCTTTTTGATATGAGCCTGCTTTGAAATATCTTTTTATTTGCAAAGTAGGCTTTATTTCCTAAGGCTATTCTTTCTTTTATCTCTTCTTCCATTGTACTGTCTGTATTAACGATGGATCCAAGGTATTTGAATGATTTAACTTGTTCAAGTTCTTTATTTTCAATATACCACAAACTCACAGATAAGCAAAATGAGCACCAAGTCACAACTCCTGGGGCATTCTAGTATGATCTTAAAACAAAATATAAACCTGGAGTGGAGAATGAATAGGGTGTGTCCACCTCCAGGGCCACAAAAATGTTTCACAAGTTTCTCAAACTTTTAAAGGCAAGCTCTTTATTTCTGAATGTGTGACTACCATGATTCAGGAATAGCTCAACGCATTATTGTTGAAATTAACTGATCCACAAATTCTAATGAACATAAATATAAGTAGATTGTTTCTTAAAAAATAATTTTTTTGGGGGGGGG
>Ga0268261_10002947_pt1 | contig 12371 bp, 7 predicted proteins | sample TergutNc150P1_FD_190353 | JGI IMG/M metagenome (GOLD analysis project Ga0268261, IMG submission 190353) | Nasutitermes corniger P1 segment gut microbial community from laboratory colony in Florida, USA - Nc150 P1 (SPAdes) (version 2) | ecosystem: Host-associated > Arthropoda: Insects > Digestive... | reverse complement strand
TAGATGGCAGTGTATGTCAGGAGAAATTTGGTATAAACTCGACAGCGGCAGTGTGTCGACTGAAGCAGAAGCGAGATAACAGTTAACGATCGTGCCATGGATTCCTCCAAACAGGCTCAGCGCGCAGTAATCCAATTTTTGTCGGCAGAAGGTGTTCGTGGAACCGACATTTACAGTCGAATGAAGAATGTGTATGGAACTGAGTGTATGTCACGTACTGCAGTTTTCCGATGGTGTAGTGATTTTCGTCATGGACGTGTGAGTACAGCGGACATGCCACGACGAATGTTGCCGCACGCAACCCAAGACTTTCTTCGCTGACAGTATCCATCGTCTCGTGGACCAATGGGACACTTGTTTCAACCAACAAGGAGATTATGTGTAGACAGTAGACTGTTACACAGATATTGTCTGTGTACCACTCTTCAATTTATAATATATAAAAAAGCAATCCCATTACAGACCTGGACAGGCCCTGAGGGTTCCAGGAGGATGAGGCTCCCAGATTTCAAGACAATTGGCACACGAAGGTGGTAAGGTTGTCAGCCCCTACGCACCGGCCGCCTGTACCCCCAGGAAACATTCCTGGTACTCATTTCTGTTAGAGGCTGAGTCGACCCCAAGGCCATAGTGCGGCCGGAAGGATTATGTCAATGAAAAATTCCAGTGACACCATCGGGAATCGAACCCGCGACCTTCCGGCTTGTAGCGCAGTGCCTCAACCAACTGCGCTACCGCGTGCCCCCATTTATAATATATATGTGCATTTAAACTAAATAAACCTTTGCATAAATTTATCAGCCCCACTTTCACTTGGGCATGCCTTATACATTACAGTATCAACAAACTGCAATTTTATGTCTGTGAAATCACATTATGTATTCATAATGAAGTAAAAAGCATGGGCTCAAAATGAATAGCAACTTCATCAGTTATTCAGAAATCAATTTGTTTCTACAATAATTTTTGTTACATGGCTAATTATAACATGTCACAGCTATCCCTGTACATGCCTGGACAGCTCCAGGAGGATGAGGCTCCCAGGATTCCAAACAATCGGTACACGAAGGTAGCAAAGTTGTCAGCCCTACAAACCGAGTGCCTTTAACCCCCAGGAGATATCCTCTGTTACAGGCTGAGTCAACTCCATGGCCATAGTGCAGTCGGAAGGATTAAGTCGATAAAAAATCTCAATGATCCTATTAGCAATCAGTTCCGCACCCTTCTGGCTTGTTGCGTGGTGAATCAACTTACTGCACCACTGCGTACCCCATATAACATATCATACTAAACATGTTTCTCTCTTCATATATACAAAATCTCAAAAAAATATGTATCTGTGGATGGCAATGAAGGAAGAACTAGGAAGAAATCATGTTGGAATACTGTTACAAATAAAATCCATTCCAATGTAATATTTGATGGCTATTATTAATGAAATCTATTAACCAACTGCGTATCATGTCACGTTTTATAACTTATTCGTCCAGGATGAGAATGGATGTGGTGAATGACTTTATCTATCATTTTGTCAGCACCAAAAAATTCCATGTTACATATTTCACACATATAAGGTTTCTCTCCAGTATGACTACTGATGTGGCGATTCATGTGTTGTCTTTTCGAAAATGCTTCAGGGCATATTGGACATTTATAAGGTTTCTCTGCATTGTGAATACGGAGATGATTTGTAAGAATACTTCTCTGAATGAAGGACTTTTTACATACTGTGCAATGATACATCTTTTTTTCAGTATGACTACGAATATGCTTCACAAGATATGATCTTAGTGAGAAAATTTTACCACACAAGTCACATGTATATGGAATATCACCTGTGTGAATACGCAAATGGTTGACGAGGCTAATTTTTTGGGAAAAATGTTTGTTGCAGTCTTTACAAAAATAAGGTTTTTCCCCTGTATGCATACGAAGATGATTTGTGAGAGTCACTTTTTGCGAGAATGATTTGTTGCACTCTTTACAGGTATACGGCTTTTCTCCAGTATGAATTCGCATATGCTTCTCTAGCCGAGACTTGAAAAAGAAAGCTTTGGTGCACAGTTCACATATATGTGGATCCAGTTTTGTGCATGCAGAAGAATCACGTTTGTTCCTGATTATGCTTGTTTCACAGTTACTACTCTTCACTTCACATGTATTTTCTTTGAAGTCAACTCTATTCTTAATTTCTAATGAAGTACCAACTATAAATTCTTCTTCAGCTGACACATCAGAACTTCCAACCTCCTGCTGTCTGTCAATACACATGTTATATGATGAGGAATAAATGCCTTTACAATTAAAATTTCTTTGGAAACCCGTCCGTTGAGCTTCACTGTAACAGAAAAGTATGAGTAAGTTCAATAATAACTACTTGGTCAAACAATTATGTTCCAGGACCAGTGGTAGCCTGTTTCTCTTAGTACATGTTATGACTGCCAAGCATTAGTAAAAAGAGTTTTCTGGCTCAATCAGTTCATCCATAGTAGCCTAACACGTACGGTGTATTTTTGTTTGTTGTCATGCACAAGCACAAGTGAACAAAATATTGTTGCAAACTTGGGAAAGCATCTACAGAAACAAAAATGCTTGGAACTGTTTATGGAAAGTAAAGGTTATCTCATACATGTATGACTCTTTGAATGGTTAAAAAAAATGATTCAGAGACAGACATGAGGAACTAGAAGATGATTCAAGGAGCAGGTGGCCATCAGCTGCTAAACGTCTGGAAACGGCTGCAAAAGTCCGTGAAATGGCAACCACTATATGACCCTAAAATTTATGGATGATCTCCAGAACATTAACCAGGAGGTATTCATCAAATTTACCATGAAAAACTGGAATAGAGGGAATATGATCCACACGCTCTAATGGATGAGCAGAAGGTCAGAACTTGTGGTTTCATCCAGACATGGCACAGAGTCTTAGGTGTTTCAGTACAATCCTGAAACAAAACTGTTATACAGAGTGAGGCTCCAAAATTTTTACTTACAAAAGTTGAGAACCACAACAATGTTGAGCATTTTTTGACAAACAGGGTGTGATCCACATACAATGTGTGCCTGAAGGAAAGAGAGTAAACAGTGAATTCTATGCACATGTGCTGGGAGGGTTATTAAAGTAGATTCTGAGAGGGCCACCACAATTTTGAAAGAAAGGGTCCTTTCACATGACAGTGTTCCTGCTTGTTCTGTCATGATAATCACATGATTCTTGGTGAATTGTTACATGGTGGAGATCGGCCACTCACCTTATTCACCTAATGTCTTACAATTAGATCGCCACTAATAACCAAATACCAGCCTTTCCTATTTTATTTACATGCCAGCCCAATTCTTTATAATAAGTCTGTGTAAGCTACTGTTTGCATTTCCTTCTAAAGGACTTACACACCAATTAAATTTAATAACCTGTACACATTTTAGGTGCATTTGTAGCCCTGCATTGTAGAGATGTATAAAAAGAAAACTAGACAAGGGGGTTTTGACCAAACTCATAAAGCAAAAATTTCTATTGGAGAAAACAGCTGTATATCTAGGCTTACAGGTTCCTTTAGTTTTATTAATAACATGATAAAAGGAAGTCACGTAAGCTGTATGATGTCAATATCTAGGAGATGTTCAAAAGTTTCTGGAACTGTGGTCCTGTGCACTGTTTGCAGCGATGACCTAAACAAGCACAGTCTTCAACCAAAATTTCTCCTTATCTGACTCATGAAGACAACTAAAAAAAGTATGTTCTCCCCACTGCATTGTGACCAAAAGCTGTTTTGAGTATTTCATGAGTTCCACATGTAGTTTTCCCAGGTTTTAACCAAACCTAACACAAGTGCATTCTCCTTCAAATCAGAAGCCAACATCTGCACCTATCATTTTAACACATACACAAACACACATTCAGAAGCAGAACAGAGGGTTGTGACTGCAACACTCACTACCTTATTCTATTCTCAGAAGTAAAAACTGCCCTCAAAGAAGAAGATTTTTAAGACATCAAGAACATCAAGAAAAATGTTAACTGCCAAATTAAAGTCCATTCCTTTGGACATCTTAAATGACCATTCTTCACAACCATTAGAAAGACGTATAAAGGGTTACAGTCAAGCGGTGATTATTTGAATGAAAATAAACCATTTTTTTAAATGCATCTGTTCTTACAAATGAAGGCCCACAGCCTTACATTTTGATGTTACACAAGGGCGACCAAGTCATATACCAAGTAAGACCACCTAGAAAATACTAGATGAATAGTGTATGAACTACAACTTGGAAGTTACATCTCCTTCACATAAGAAGGAACAACACAGACAAGCTATAATTACTGACACTAAACTAAAAAATAATTAAGAACTATAATAGAGTGCAATTATTACATAATAACTCATTTCACAGCCTAGATTGATTTTAATTCAGCTAATGCTGATCACATTATCATCTGTTAAACATCAGTCCAGACATTAACCAAAAATTAGAACTACACACCCACCTCCCAACATAAACTTCATGTTCTTCTGTTGTTACTTCACCTTCAACATCTGGCTTAACTGTGGTAAGTTCCCTCAATCCATCCTGCAATACAATAAAACCAAGGACATTTGAGTGAAAATGTCTCACTTATTTTTAAGTAACATTACCCTCTGCTGTAATACTGACAATGAAAACTGAACAGCACCACCATTTGTAGATGAAAGTATGATAAATGTCATACTTTTCTGTCTGTCTGCATGCTTCACTTGGAAAACTGCAAGAAGAATTTTGATGAAATTTAGTGTGAATGTTATGCCACTGAAAGCCATCCCAAGATTGTACTTTGTTATTTCCCATAATTGGTAATACCAACATGGCAGACACACGGGCTTGTGGCATGGAGCAACATTAGTGTCACTCTGACATGGACATAACTATAAATTTTGTATGCAATACTGCTTACATGGCAATGATTAGAAAACATGGCAATAGTGTGGATATATCAGTTTGTGCACAACACATACAACACAACAAAATATGTACCTGAAATTCAGTTCATGCCAAAAGTAAACAAAAGAATGGTATTAACAACAGTAACAATAAGTAACAGTAAAAAAAGGACTGATTCATGAGGACCAAACCTATGACCAAGCATGCATGAGTGCACTGTGCTAGTGTAGGAGCTAAACAGCATCTTTCTATCTTTCTATTCCATCATAAATCCACATTACCTAACTGGAGGAGAAAGAAATACAGATTCACCCATGCCATAGTGAGACTATTGCAAGGGGGCTACATAAATATTATATTCAAAGTTGCTGTTAACATCATCGAAACAATGTAGAATAGTTGAGATAATTCAGAGCACCAAGGTGCAAAGAACAACTGTGGAAACTGCATTCTCTGATATGAGTTACCTTTCCAGACTTTACTCAAATATTAACTGAATAACAAACTATTAAAAACTCAGCATATTACACAATTAAAATTTGCATATCATCACTCAAAAAGTTTACCTCTACATCCATCATGAGGTTCACAACATCAGCATATAGCAGGCCACAAAAAGTTGTACATGCTTCAGCAAGTTGATTTGAATATTAAATTCATACATGTGCATGTAGAAATATGAACTAGCAAGATATTAGGTTATGCAACAAAGTGCTGTAGATTAATTAAACTTTATACCAGCTAGTACCATTCTTGGTATTTCTAATTAATCAAAACACCCTCTAATTAACCTAATACCTTCCTGTTTGAATTACAGGGGTCTTTGATAAATAAGCTTACATGTTGTGTTATTTTATATACAATGTAATGTTAAACATTCTTTGTCTGTGAGATGCCTCCCTCAACAACCATGAGGCATATGCTGAATAACCTGGTCATCAAGCTGTGTGGAGCATATCGTTCGCTTATTATCAAAGAACCCTTTTACTACAGGCCCTTATATGCAAGTCAATAAACCCATCTGATATTGCAGATCTTATAATATTTTTCTGACACTCCTATAATTTTCTTGTACACTTCCAATAATCACACTGCTTACCAGACACATGGTCATTTACGAGGACTCGGTAAAACGCAACTGACCGAGATTCTAAATTAAAAACAACATGTATCTCACCTTCATAGCTGACACATTATGGGTATCTTCCAAAGGATCACGTTCATACTTTACAGCGACGAACTCGAAATCACCCATTAAAGCCGCCGACTGCATCTCCGAATCTGAATCAGGTTCTGTTTTTATAGCACTCATCACGTAAACGGGTGTCACTTTATTGGATTTTACTATGCAACTTGAGGATTCTCATTCTTAACTGACAACGAAATGAGGACACGTTACCGACCGAAGTTTGTCGGTCCAGCACGTTACCATTACTTGTGAAACACGCACCTTGTCAGCATCGAGTAACAATTTTCTATAATTATATTGACATTTCCAACTTTTCCACACTCTCCAGACACTTGGATTACTGTACCAGTCGCCTGCGCGTGGATACAGCATACCGTGGTTATGACGTAACCTCAAGTATGATTTATTCCTCTCATCCGTGATTTGGACAACTGCCACCACGGATCGTCTACAAGTGTAGACGCCAAACCAAGATGTGCCTTCAACTCCAGCCACACGCAATTGATAAACGGAATCCTCGGCGAAATTCGGGAGCACTCGGGTACAACTTTGTGTTGCGTGATGCTACCCGCAGCACAGTCTCAGCATAATTATAGGAGCGTAAACAAGCGCCTTGTGTCTGTCGTGTTTGTTACTTACCATACAACGCGCAATGAAGTTAGTATAAACACGCGCTAATGACTGGTGCAAAAATTTTCAGAAAATTTCTATATATAGTTCTACCAACATCGAGGAGTATTGTGTGAAACATAGAACTAAATACCTCCTACAAAACAATCCGACCCCACCACAACTCATACCACAACTTAAAATTCATTAAGAAGACATCTCCATTCGACCTACAGTAAACAATACCAACTCACCAGCATACTTACTTACTACATGGAGCAGAGTCCTTCTTGAGAAGCTAACCGGTTTTCAGCTACTCAAGAAATTCCCCGCATTTTATGAAACCCGAAAGTTCATTACCGCATTCACAAGTGTCCACCACCTGTTCCTACCCTGAGCCAGCTCGATCCAGTCCATACTCCCACATCCAACTTCCTGAAGATCCATCTTAATATTATCCTCCCATCTACGTCTGGGTCTCCCAAGTGGTCTCTTTCCTTCGGGTTTCCCCACCAAAACCCTGCACATGCCTCTCCTCTCCCCATACACGCTACATGCTCCTCCCATCTCATTTCTCTCGATTTTATCACCCGGACAATGTTGGGTGAGGAGTACAGATTACTAAGCTCCTCATTATGTAATTTTCTCCACTCCCATCTTACCTCGTCTTCTTAGGCCCAAATATTTTCCTCAACACCCTATTCTGAAACACCCTCAGCCTACATTCCTTCCTCAATGTGAGCGACCAAGTTTCACACCCATACAAAATAACCGGCAAAATTATACTTCTGTGTATCTTAATCTTTATATTTTTAGATAGCAACCTGGAAGACAAAACATTCTGCACCGAATGATATTAAGCATTCACTGACTTCAGTCTAACTCCTAATTTCTTCCTAAATAAAATTTTGATTTGTTAAGGTTGTTCCCAAATATTTGAACCTTTCCGTCCCTTTAAAGGAAACATTATCAGTCTTTATACTGTGACTTCGTCCTGCATTCTGATCTCGAGATATGATCATGTACGTAGTTTTATCAGCATTTACTTCTAATCCAGTCTCCTTACCAGCCACTTCCAAAGCTTCTGCGTTGTCCTTTATTGTGATTTGTTGTTGTCCTTTATTATGATTTATGGTACATTATATCCTTTATTATGATTTATGGTACATCATCAGCATAAAGCAGAAGCTGGTGTGTACTATTTAATTTCAAGCCACCTGGTTTACCTGAACCCTCCTAATTGCGTATTCTAAAACAAAGGTTCAAAGTAATGGTGATAGAGCATCTCCTTGTTTCCAACCATTCCTAATAGGAAACAATTCAGACAAATTCTTGCCTACCCGGACTCTGCCATACGTTTCAGTCAGATACATTTTTATTAGCCTTACCAGTTTCGTGGTGATACCAAACAAAATGAGAATATTATACAAGACCTCCCTACTAACGGAATCATAAGCTTTCCCCAGCATACTAATTAGCAAACTTTCTTCGCAAAGAACTGCATGAAAATATCAATATTACCAACCCAAACAAAACTCCTAATTCCATATCCTTGACACAAAACCTAAAAATAAATTAACATCAGTTATAAACACAAACTAATAACACTTGACAAAAAGGACCTATATGTTAACATACCAATCAACGAAATAATACAAATCACTAAACATTTCCTCCAACAAAACAACAATGACAAATCATTACAACACCAAATTCTACAAAAACTACACATTATCCTACAACAAAACAACTTCCAGTTCATCTAAAAATTCTATAAACCATCCAAAGGTGTTGCCATGCGTTCCCCAATATCAGTTTTAATTGAAGAAACATCTCTACAATATTTTGAAACACTAATCATTAAAGACATTACAGACAGCAAACATATCTTCTACACCCGTCATGTTGACAATATCTTGATCATTTACGATCACTCCAAAATCACCTCCACACAAATCCTAGATTATGCCAGTACTATTTAAAACAGCCTACAATTCAAACCTACACTAGAGACAAATTCCTCCATCATTTATTTGGTTCTTCTTGTAGAAGTAATTAGGGTTTCGAAACAGAGGTTTACAGAATAACTACACCCACTGATACAATTACTCACTACAATTTCGGTCACCCCACTGAACATAAATTAGAAGCCTATCATGTATTGTGCATGTAATGTATCAACTATTTCTATCGCCCCCATATAAAAAAAGGATGGCACAATGCAACACACGCGAAAGCTAATGCCCTTCCCAAAGCGCTTTTTATGAAACTCAATGCACAGATATCACAAAACTCACATTATCACCAAAAAATACTCCACTTACAACCATCACCACTCCCAAAACATGGGAAGCGTTTACTTATTATAACCCCACGGTACGAATACTAACCAATCCCTTTCGCAGTACCAACCCACAATCGCATTCCGTACGAACAATAAATTCATAATATTTTACATAACCGACGCCATAACACCAACATACACGCACAGAGTTGCATCTACCAACTGAAAAGACATTATGTAACCTGTTATATGTAAGCCAGACCGGCCTAGGTTTAAAATTAAGATTCAAAGAACACATCTGTTACATCACATCAAACAACCCACAATCAGCATACGCCATCTATATCCTACACAACGCACATGAATATGCACATATGGAAACCACTATGGCCTTAGTACATTCCGCATAGGAAAACAAACGTATGAACACACAGGATAATCATTACACCAATTACTTTCACCAACGTATTATGATTATAAAAGAGCAAAACCAGAAAGAAAAAATCCCTTTTTCAAACGAATTCAAGATACGAGTGCGTAGCTCCACAATGCCAGGACATAATCCTCCCACCGTTAACCCCACTCCCTAAAACTCCACCTCCCATGCCATACCCTAGTTCCGACTAGCACACCAAACCGACTACGCACGTCACATATACTTTAGTAAGTACCTCATCAACTATCGTTTCACCTTTCACAGCATTCCATTATTCAATAATTAATGATGCATTGGCGTATTCTTATACATGTAATGTCCTCTTATTACAGAATTAGAATTCCACATACCACTACCTTTGCCATCACTCCGCAAACACTAAACAATTTTAAATACCACGATTTAATAATTATCCATATTTATACTAATTAAGTAATTTTAACGAAAATTATATAATTTTAGTTATTATTGCATGATGGTGACACAGTTAACCACAATTGTATTCCAGTAATAAAACATCACCCTAAAATGCCCGGAATACCGGCCGAAACATATTGGTGAGAATATTGTGAATAAAGTTCATCATAGAATATATGGTGCATTTTGTTGGATATTTATATATTCTGGGATCTGATTAATGGACGGAAAATTTAACATATTAAAATAATTTAGATCTGTTTGTGTACTTGAATTATCTGGGCCATAATGAATGTTATGTATTTGACCTCGCAGTTTTTCTGAATATATTTAAGTGGAAAACGGTGAGAAATTATAAACTTTGATGGGTTAATTCTTAAGGTAATTGGTAACTTCGTTGACCTAGGAGTAGATGGGAGGATAATATTAAAACTTGTCTCATGTGTGAAAAAATTGAATGATTTGCACTGGATTTATCTCGCTTAGAAGACAGTGGAGTGTTATGTGTCGGTTATGCACAAATTTTATGTATAGAAATCTGTTAATTGCTTTAGTAGTGGAAAGACTGGAATTAACTCAACATATATGAACTTATTTTAAGAAGTCTGTAAATTCACACAGGTCTACTCATTATATTAAGCAAATATGTTAAGTACTGGGATTAATGAATCGAGGTTAAATACGTTGTAAATTAAACGAGACAGTAGACGGTAGGAATGGAGGCACATTAATGAATAGGCTTGTTCACTATAGAAGCATAGTAATTGGCACTTTGTATACAATAAAGCGTACTGCGGTAATTCACCCATTTTCAGATTCTGATGAGCCGGAACAGCTCAGTGAAGACAGTGCCAAGGATACGAACTGGAGGACGGAGGAATCTTTGTTTGATTTCTAACATGGATAGTAAATATTTGTCTTGTCCGAGACGTGCAGAACAATTTTGACCCCTACCCAACTTCCTATTCAGTGCCTAGCCCGATGGTTAAAGAGACCGCGGCGTAAAGCTCACCACTTATCTTCATTTAGTACCGAAGTAAGGAATGCGTGGAGCTACACCTCTAATCCACCACATGTTTTCATTGCGTACACACAGAAGACTTTAATATTTGCTCTCTCAACCCACGTTTATAAGCAGATACGTACGAAACTTTCGCCGCTTTAAAAGTTACAATTCTCTCTCTGTTCGCCATACAACTTAAACAAACTGCCTCTTTTGTAAGTTTTCACGCATGCAATATTAAGACTGTTTGAAGCAGACATGTTTATTTAAATCACAATGGCAATTTCTGTGAAGAACCCATAAAACAATGAAAGCTTTGCATAGATGTATGCTCTCCATCTTTGTTACCAGCCTATGGTTTCTCTTCCTACTCTGTTGTGATATTTCCGCGCTAAGTTTTTATAAAACCCGAGAAAATGTCCCTAGTGTTGCTATGGCATCGTGAGATCAAAGGTGCTGTAACTGGATCGATATCTTCCTCCGGCCATAAATTACTGTCCGCTGGAAGTCGTTGACACACGAGTTTGAAAAGTTGTGTTGCGTGATCTTTTTGTGTAACTTGCTTAATTATATCATATACAAGGTAAATGGTGTTTACGTAACAACTGTACTGTGGCTTCAGAACGTTAAAAATCCCGTATATCAAGGGTAAAGGAGAGGGATGAAAACAATTCCGGAAGTCCGAAGTTTTACTTAGAGAACAAATGTGGTACAGCTTACTTGTTGCTTTGTTAAGGTGCTTACATTAAAAACGCTTATGATAAATTGCCATTTTCATGAATTTGATGTAACTGAGGTTCGAGCTTTTAATAATAATATTATTATTTCTATTATTATTGTTGAAATTGTTTTACATTTTGTGTGTGTTATTTTGTTTACCTTCCTACGTATAACATGTAAGACGGAAGAGCATAGTCGGTCTGGATAACGGCTAGACAACTGAGAAGGCATGATTGGATTTCCGGCAGGAAGAGTCATTTTTGACTTCTCCAAGTCATCCAGACCGGTTCCGTAGCGCGCCTATTTTCCATTTCAATGGGTATCGGGTGGTTCTTTCTCGGGTATGAATTGGGGGATGTGTAGCTGACTACTCACCTTCTTCTAGCGTCGAGGTTAAGAATGAGTGGAACAGTAACTCGACTCGCCATATGCTTCCATAGCGTGCACAAGGACGAATTTACCTTTTCTTTACCAATTAACACAGAGAGTAGAAATTGTTAACCACTAACCAGTCCTAGGCAAGTTAAAGAAACATCGTGTAATGCCATAATAAAGACAAGCTGGAAAGAAAGTTTCGATTAGTGCATTTACATAATTTTTTCCTGTTACCGATGCCCTGACAACATATTGGTGAGACACATTGACTTGTCGTCGCATTTTCTCTGTCTTATGGTGACTGGCTTAACCCTTAGGTGACTAATGTCATATATATATGAAGCACCCATTCTTGATGTTTCTAGATCACACACAACGATGCAGCACAGTCGGTAGGACTCCTCTGGACGAGTGATCAG
>Ga0268261_10002946_pt1 | contig 12373 bp, 4 predicted proteins | sample TergutNc150P1_FD_190353 | JGI IMG/M metagenome (GOLD analysis project Ga0268261, IMG submission 190353) | Nasutitermes corniger P1 segment gut microbial community from laboratory colony in Florida, USA - Nc150 P1 (SPAdes) (version 2) | ecosystem: Host-associated > Arthropoda: Insects > Digestive... | reverse complement strand
GCGTGGACCCGCCAGAAGACCACACTTTTCTCTGGCCATTATGTCCGTAACCGTTCAACTTTGGACATAGGTGTTTTGGGCTATATCGGTATACTTTAACATAAGGAACACCCTCCCGAAGTCTGGCACATTCCTCCTGTGACACCCTGTATATGACATTAGTAGCCTAAGGGTTAATAATTAGTGATCGCATCGAATGTACCGTTACTTCAGTCCGTTTTCAATGCGGGTGTCCGTGACATTAGCACAGAAACTGGCGACAATTACATAAATTGCAACAAAACTGCCTACACAGAATCTCACTTCAAACTGCTCACAGCTGAAAATATAACAAAACATTTCATTCTAATATTTGCAGAATCGTACTGAGACAATAAGATTCAACATACAGACAAAACAGCCTAACTGACACAACACTTTGTCACAGCGTTCGAACAGAAGTGTGTACAGTGCAGCAGACATTTTTTTTCTAAGCCCCAACACAACGGTCACAACTATGCTACTTCATGCATCACCATTAAATTCTACGTTCTGCACACACAGACTGTATTTATGTGTTTTGTGTGGATCTCAGAACAAACAGCGATTATTTCCCTATACAGCATTAACTGACTGGTTTTTATAACAGAGACGGAGTGTGTTTACTGCGCGGTGCGGATGGGTCTTTAAACAAAATTCAGGTTAATATTTTTATGGTGGCATCAGCCGTAGAACTAACTTCAGTTCCTTATTACCAGTTTTCTCAGATAACGTTGGCTGTGTTCCTTAGACCACTACTGCTCTCAGCACTTTACTAGAGATGTTATAGCTTGAGGCTTTCTCTATGTTTAAGTTATGTGGGATTAAAGAAGTTGGTTCCGAAGTATTCAACATAAAGGCGAATGTATAAGAGAAAGGCAAGTAATTGAGAATAGGTGAGTGGTTGGGGGGGGGGGGGTGTTCAGCACAGACGAAAAGTTTAGAGCGAAGGCTTTTAACACACCTAAGTATTTATTAAAATGTTCTTTCAGCAACTTTTGTGCGTCAGTACAGTAATTGATAGAGTAATGTGAGGAGCGGCAGAGGTGAGTCGTCTGGCTTAGCAACTGCAGAACAAAATGGCGGCCACCGAGTGACAGAGAACGTGCGAGTGTGAATCGCGCTTGTATGTATGTACGAGTGTGTGCATGTATGTATGTATGTATGTATGTATGTCCGTGCTTCTCCCCTGTCACGACGTTCGGACCAAATGACAGATATTCAGCAAACTTCGTGACAATTACTGACAACTAGCACCGCATCTGTGTTTTATAATTATTCACCACAAGCTGTAACAAACGAAGGCTGTTGGGTGAATTTCAGGGATAGACAGATCCAGCAGAACTGCCAGTTAACTGAACATCTGATTAGCAATACAGTACATGATGCAGCTCTCATCAGCGTCACGATGTATCAGCAATATGACGAACTGCAGCAATACCTCAATAACACGTAGCTACAGCAGACATGCATAAGTTGCAGTGCTGTTCAGTGCTGTTCAGTACTGTTCAGTGCTGTTCAGTGCTGTTCCTCGTTCTAAGGTTAAATTTTGTTTTAATCAATTTCTCCTTAGGTGTTTACCTTTTTCTAACGCCAAATATTCAGGGAGATGTGGAAAACCTGAAGAAAATGGAAGGAAACTGAATATGGAACAGGAAATATTGTTTAAACCACACACATATGAAGAGAAACAGGCATAAAAGTAGAAGAAACATAAAGGTATTGTAGAAATGTGGAATATGGTGCCAAACTGCATTACGAGAACCATCCATCCGCATGGAAAGTATCCAGGACACAATGAGACATCTTAAATAGCGATATGTAAAGGTACAAATTAAGTAACGTTAAGGTACATGGTGAGGTACTGGTTAAGGTAGCGTTAACCGTATGGCACCGGAGTTCTACATTTAATTCCAATGAATCACCAACCTGATGCAACAGTTTTTCAGTTTATTATCCTGACGTTTGTTTACAGCTCAACATGTTTCGTGGTCAACGTGGTCGGGCCGGCCGGCCCGACCACGAACACAGCACGACTGTCACCACGATACGAAGATAAAACCAGAGGCTGCCACTGCAGTCATTGAGGTCCCGATGATGGGCGAGAAAACGCCCGAAACATGTTAAGCTGTAAGCAAACGTCAGGATAATAAACTGAAAAATTGTTGCACCAGGTTGCACGGACTTACATACCTTAAATTTTACATTTAAATTTTAGCACACCGTGTATGTAAAATGTGAATAATACATGAACCAAAAAGGTAGCATTATGAAATAAACGGCATTTTGAAGAGAAAACAGAGAGTGTGCAGCATGTTTAAAATACTCAGTACTTATAGTTGTTGAAAAAAATATATAAAATGCAACATCTGGAGGGTAGCGGTACGCCCGTCCTATATATAGGACGCAGGGTTCTTAAAGGTTAAAGTACATGTTAAGGTACATGTTAGGGTAACGTTAAGGGCAGATGTCAAGGTACGTGTTCTTGTGGACACTCAGGCCTATGTTTGTCCACATCCACGACAAAGTTAATGCCAAAAAGCAAAAGATTTTCACCTTGGCCACAATATTTTAAATCGATATCAGTCCTAGAATATCGACACTGATATATCGATACTGATATATCGACACTGATATATCGACACTGATATATCGATACTGATATATCGACACTGATATATCGACACTGATATATCGATACTGATATATGCAGAATGAAATGTTACTGATAAAGGAGGTGGCTCACCTCATCCGAAGGAAGGAATATGCGACTATTGACACAGAACATAAAACACTCACACTTCGGTATGGCAGAAAAGGCAAAGTTTGCGTTCAATCACGGAAGTATTCTTCTGTAAGCACAGCAGAGCAATCAAGAGCCAGAAGTTTGAACTTCCTGTAGGGACAGCGGATATGCACATACGGTCGGTTCTGACCGGATCATCACTACAAGTACGTGTGAGGCATTTGAAAACAGCGACATACAAGGCACTGGTTTGCTTCATCAACATTTTCTCTTATTCAAATTTGCGTGCGACAGTAGACGTCGGGGGGGGGGGTAAAGTTTTCTTGTGTGACACCAAATTCCACGATCAAACCGCCCTTGCATTCTCACTACCCCCTTCTCCTCCACCTCTTTCTCCTCTTTCTGCAAGAAATCCTACCCTTAACCCCTCCGCCCCTCACCTTTTTCGATTCATGGTTCGGTGAGTTTGATAAATTACCTCGGCGAAGCGGCAAGTGTGTGAAGCCTGCAGTGTCGCAGCCCTTCCAATTGCGGGTTGCATAGAAATCGCTACATTAAGTCCAGCGCTTGTTCTGCGAGCAAATTTCGTACGAAAGACACAGTTTGCATCCAAAAACAAATAATTTGCAGCACTTTATTCCGATTTTGACAAAATTTGGTACAGGAAATGTACAAAAATCTGGGCAAGTTTACGATAATGGAATCAGTGGACGCCACACTTCACTGCGTACTTAGCAAATTCCCTGCCCGATTTGGGTGAAATCCGACACACGAGCGCTCCACCAAATGGTGTTGAATGTTTGCGGCTGCTGAAAATAGTTGTAGGAAGGGACGTACATTTTTGAGGGACACTTTCATGTGTACCGTCAACAGTATGGCGACATACTTTAAGAACGCCTTGGTAAAACCATGCGCTATGTCACGGAGCAGACATGCAAACTTGCGTGAGTTCCTGCCTGTTTGTCTCACATTACAAAGCTTCTGATGACTGTCAGGTTTCCATCAACTGAAGGGAAGATAATCTGCAGAGTTAAGTTTAGCTCCCCAAAATGAACTTTTCCGCACGGAGAAAATTTGATACCACAGCTAACAGCGACAAATACAAGCATTTTCTCAACATGCCACAGTAAAGCACCAGTACGTGCGCAGTAGAATGTCAGTACGCTGTTTCTGCGATGGAGCTTCTAAGGAAATACATGACGGATGTTCAATGTTTAAGAAATTATGTCTTTGAAGCGGAACTTAACCTGAATAACACTATAAGTTTCAGTCCGTACCGCGCAGTAAACACACTCCGTCTCGGTTATAGAGACTAGTCAGTCAGTACTGCATACGGAAAGAATCGCCATTTGTTCTGCGATTCATACAAACACACACACAAACACTGTGGGAAAAATGTAGGATTTTTTCAAACGTTAAGCTTTGTAGCAGAATTCATCAGGTGTCAATTAAGACAGAAGCACCTGTGCAGGTGGAAGGCCTGTAAGGGTTGCCGTCATTCCAAGGCGCCGATGAGTGGACCTCTGCCGAGCAAAACAAAAACCTTCAAGCAAAGAGCAGACCAAAGTTTAAGGGGGCTGTGAACCTGTTCAGAGGCTACAGAACCCTCAAACTGACATAGCGACAGGACTGCCGACTGTGCGGAGACAAAAAAAGATAATGTGTGTGTGTGTGTGTCAGTGTCCGGCACTGGGTCGTGTGTTCCTGAAGGCCAAGAATCTAGAAAACGCGAGGGTGCAGTAGCTAATACAAGGCTTGGCACAGTACCTTACAGTGCCCATAAAACAAGGCAAAATAGCTAGGAGATACAACGGAAATACTTGGGTCTACGTGTCACTAGGAACCATTATGGAACCACTCGTTTCTTTTACTGCTACTAAGTATTGTGGTTCATACAGCAAACACTGGGCTTTAAGGGTTAAAACTAGCAAAACATTAAAATTAGCAACACATTAAAATTAGCAACACATTAAAATTAACAACACATTAAAATTAACAACACATAAAAATTAGCAACACATTAAAATTAGCAACACATTAAAATTAGCAACACATTAAAATTAGCAATACATTAAAATTAGCAACACATTAAAATTAGCAACACATTAAAATTAGCAACACATTAAAATTAGCAATACATTAAAATTAGCAATACATTAAAATTAGCAATACATTAAAATTAGCAACACATTAAAATTAGCAACACATTAAAATTAACAACACATAAAAAAATAGCAACACATTAAAATTAGCAACACATTAAAATTAGCAACACATTAAAATTAGCAACACATTAAAATTAGCAACACATTAAAATTAGCAACACATTAAAATTAGCAACACATTAAAATTAACAACACATTAAAATTAGCAACACATTAAAATTAGCAACACATTAAAATTAGCAACACATTAAAATTAGCACCACATTTCTCAGATCACAGAAACTCAACAAAACGCACTTCATTTTGGGAGACTCAAATCATTCTACGGAGTGACGTAATCCCGTTCCGTAAATGTTACCCGACGTTTCGAAACATCGTCTTGTCTCCAACGTCAAAGCAGTCCATTACACACCGCTTGACTCATGTCAATGCACACAGTACATTCCGTCAAACCGTCTGGAAACACGCAAACACACAGCGCCATATCCTAGAAGATTCCATTGCTAAAAATACACCGCCGTCTGAGTCTCCAACATCGACACTCAATTTGCTTTAAAACTTCTGTAAGCAGACAATAAATATGATTTCACTTCTCGGTAATGTCAATTTGATTAGCCGTGTTCAGCTGCCCCGTATGCAGCTCCGCACACTGCCACAAATCGAAACAATTCTCTTCTGATGGACTTCATTTTATAAACCAGAACCGTTCCAGTACAATAAACTGTGGTGCAGCGCTGAATATGGGGAGTCCATTTCGTGTTTCCAAGCTGGAAACTTTGTTAAAAGCGGAACAGGGAGGAACCAGGGGGTGGGTGGACATTGTAAAGGAGAATGAAAGGGTGAGTGGTGACGGATGACATCACTGGAACAAGATGAAGTCAGTCGGGTGTGACGTCACGGGCCGAGAAATCTTGACGTTGCCTGCTCGCCGACTGTTTCCGCGATCTGTAACCAACTTGTAACAATGGCTTCAAAGGTCTGGTCTCCGTGAAGGACAATGCGCACCCGGTGACGTCTGCAGCTAAGCTTCAAGACTGAAGACAATGTGTTGTGCAGGGCTTTAGAAACAGCGCACGTCTTACGGCCTACAAGATACGATCACAGACCGCCCGACACGACTTCAATTAACACTTAAAGCCCAGTGGTTAATATACATACCACAAAGTGTAACATCAAAATATTCTACGTTCTGCCTGCATAGCATATCTATGTATTGTATATGGATATCAGGGCAATAAGCGACTATTTTTCTGTACGGTATGTACTGATTTTTATAACTCAGTGTTTACTGCGCGGTAGGAACTTGTCTTTAAAGACAATCCGGGTTAGTTTTCGTCCTTTAATCGAGTTAAGTTACACCTTATTACACAGAACCCTTAACAGAAATTTGCGCCGATGGGACCTTCCGGGGCCAAATGTGTGTCTGGCGATCGGCCATGTTCCCTAAGGACTATCTCGCTGAACTGCTTTGACCGGCGGAACAAGCCTTTACTTCCGCTTTCATCTGTCTTCCACTGGGCGATGTACAATGAGCTACTGCAAACGTCGTTAAATTAACCAACTAATAAATAAAACGTAGTTTAGTCTCACGCAGCGGTCGGTTTGCTCTGAACTGTCAAATGGCAATGACAACTGACTACATGCACCACAGTACCTGCTGACGAGGTGACGAATACCTGAAGTTCCCTGTCACCTACGGAACTCCCGTGTTCACAAGAGCATATTTCGTACCCTGGTACCGGTTGGGGGCTCCCGTCCAAACCATGACACCCCTGCGGCAGTAGTGACCACGTGATGTGACGTTCCGTCCAGAAAATTACTGACAACAACAGAAAGTAGCTACTTGTAGTTCTGCTTCATCACTCGACAGGTTAAGGAAGCGGTGACGATTTGTATTTTGATAGAGTCTGAACCGGGCCAACGGGACTCCTGCCTGAAGCTTTCGTGATATTATTCAGTCTCTGATGGGGAATAATGGAATGAAAACTTGACCTGCAAAGTTATGGCGGCCTTGAACAGGGGCCAATGACGTCAGCAACTGAACGACATAATTCAAGGTTTGGAGGTCAGCAAGACGAAAAGTGACAAAATGTTATCATATCAGTAATTAAGACGGCAAATGGTGTATTCCGTGACATACACGTGTAAGACACAGAATTTGCTACGGCGTTCTTTACTTGCAAAATATTATTATGTTTCATGGAACACGCGTTGCTGTAATTTCATTTATGCTCTCAGGTAAAGTGCCGATTTTCCAAACAACTCACCAACGCTCGACAGCACTGTTTGTAGACCTCCTGTGCCGAATTTCACTCAAATCGGGAAATATGCCTAATGTGGCACGCGCTGATAGAAATGCACCAACCTTTCGAAGCAAAGAACGACTTGCAGCGCGCTATGCAAAGTGCACTCGCACGACCTCAAGAAATGCTCGTGGGCATCTCTCGACCCAAATTTTATGTAAATCGGAGGAACAAATGTAGAACATTAGAGCACAATGCCCTTCACTCTACAGACTTCCACCAAGCCCAAAAATATTCAACGACATTGCGCTGCGATCTTCTACACCAAATTTCACACAAACGGGTAAACCAATATGGAAAGTAGCAGCACCTCTCCATTAACTTACGTGCGTAGGTACATTACGACTGCAACTGCGAGATTTTCATGAAGCCACTTTTTATCGGACAGCTTTTCATAATAAACCAAAGTATTGACAATTAGTGTAGTCCCTGGTACTGGGCGACAGACGGATTGACGAAGTATCCACATAAGGCGCTCCTCTTTACTTCAAAAGGAAAACCTATATGTATTAAAAAGGCCTACACCGCCTGTTACATTCAGTGACGTGCACGACACCGCCTGTTACTTTCGGTGACGTCACGACACCGCCTGTTACTTTCAGTGATATGCAAGGCATCGCCTGTTACTTTCAGTGACGTGCATGACACAACCTGTTACTTTCGGTGACGTCACGACACTGTCGGTTACTTTCAGCGATATGCAAGGCATCGCCTGTTACTTTCAGTGACGTGCAAGACAACGTCTGTTACTTTCAGTGACGTGCACGACACCGCCTGTTACTTTCAGTGACGTGCACGACACCGCCTGTTACTTTCGGTGACGTCACGACACCGCCTGTTACTTTCGGTAACGTCACGACACCGCCTGTTACTTTCAGCAATATGCAAGGCATCGCCTGTTACTTTCAATGAGATGCAAGACAACGCCTGTGACTTTCAGTGACGTGCACGACACACCTGTTACTTTCAGTGACGTGCACGACACCACCTGTTACTTTCAGTGACGTGCACGACACCGCCTGTTACTTTCAGTGACGTGCACGACACCGTATGTTACTTTCAGTGACGTGCAAGACAGCGTCTGTTACTTTCAGTGACGTGCACTACACCGCCTGTTACTTTCAGTGACGTGCACGACACCGCCTGTTACTTTCAGTGACGTGCAAGACACCGCCTGTTACTTTCAGTGATATGCAAGACACCGCCTGTTACTTTCAGTGATATGCAAGACACCGCCTGTTACTTTCAGTGACGTACACGACACCGCCTGAACCTCATCGGAAACAATAAAATACAGGTGTCCTTGTTAGTCGTTGACAATTTAAACGTGAAAAACGCCATTTAAGGGAATATCCTTCAAACGGAAACTTCCCCTATCAGCAATAATGTAAACGTCGTTTAATTGGCACCTGTCTGCTTACTCGATGGTTCGACCAGGATTTTTGGGTTGGAAGTTTAAAGGAACCCCGACCGTAAAACTGCAGTCAGTGCTTCTGTCATACGGCACAACTAAACAACTGTGTTTAACGTCCTTTTTCTGTATACCTTAAATGTGTCGAGTAATGTTCTTGAGGTCCTTTTCATGATTCTAAGGCACATACCGACGGGAACAGACGTTTACAATATTTCGAAATTTACTGTAATTACAGAATTACCATTATCGTGACGTTGTGACAAATTTCATTACGTTGACACTTCCTTTTGCATGCAATCCAAACGAAATAAAAACTAAAGACTTGTACTCCTTCATGGAATAAAAAACTCCCTCTAAAATGTATGCATTAACAGGTAATAATATGCAGGTTCACCAATGTTAAGTTAATCGGTAAATAAACTCACATGACACACAAAGAGTTCCGTAAAGGATTTTGGCACGCAATCTGAATATGTCTGCCACTCAGGAATTAGGTACTTGCAATGACCCATCCTATTGGTTCGCATTTCGACGAACATCTCAGCCTAACCAACTCTTCGTGTCAGTGCCGGCGTAAACGTATTCCGAACGGTAAAACTTACGAGTGTCTACAGTCCTATGCTGCGTGTGCGTTCACAACTCGTGCAGCAAAATTACTCCAAAGTTATGTAGGTTTCCTATGCAGAATTGCTGTATCGAAACTTAAAAATGTGCTCAATATAAATGTAAAGTCACAATTACTTGCTGATTTCGTGCAAAAATGTCTGTATATAAAGGGAAGGGTAAATTTTACTGGTGATTGCATGTGCTACTAACAGCGTACAAGAAGCACAAATAATATAATGTGTGATAAGAAATCTCTTTCATATCTACTGATAATAAGTCGCACTAGGTTAGTGTGAAATTAACCTAGTGCGGACCAAGCGTTAAATTGCTACCACACACCAGCAGCCATGGCCACTGCTATTAGTGAACTCTCATGACCAGTTTAGTCCAATTCGGTCCAATGACCGTTACACACGGTACTGAAATTCAGGGGTCAGAAGAACTTAAATGCGAAATATTTTGACTCTAATGTCTGAGTTGTACTTTGCAGTTCGTCGTCTTAGTGCAGCATCTCCGACAATGAATGGCAGTGCACTGTAAGTGCAGACAACCGAGAGTCGTCGAACGAACACGGGGCACAGATTGCATAACTGGAATGATACGATACAAGATTTTTAATTGTATTAGGTTTGGTCGTTAATCTGAATTAGGGGTCACAACCTGCAGGGTCTGCAACAGTTCTTGTCTCCCGCAGGAAATAGTCGCTCTATCTCTCTCTCTCTCTCTCTCTCTCTCTCTCTCTCTCTCTCTCTCTCTCTCTCTATGAACGCACGGCATCCTGTTAATTTTTTGGCCGATTTTTACGCTCCAATATACGTCGAGGGCTCAGGTCTCCTGGGATGAGACGCTGCTTCCTTCGAAACGTCTGAAAACGCTACCTCAGCGACGCACCGTCACACTACATAACAACTGAATCCTCAACAGCACAACTCTGAGACCCTAAAACCTGGCAGAATGCGTGTTTACGTCGCAGATCTGACAGTAGATACTAAAGGCTGTCTGCTGCTACCCTCCCATTTAATTAGTAATATTTTAAATTTATCCTAAAAGCGTTTCTAATGCAGTCCTTTTCTATATTTTTTCATCCACACCATAGTCAAATTGTTTTATTATTTGCATTTATTACGTACATAATCATACATCAGTCTGTCTGTCTGTCCAGTAACATTTTCCATTTGCTCCTTATTTATATTCTCAGAACCAGCCAACAAGACTTTACCGAATACTCGGCAAAGCTAGAGATAACTTCCAGTGTAATTATGAAAATAAGCCATGGCAATAAAATACGACTCGTTACCTAGCAAAGGAGGTGATAGGACCATCTGGCCAAGAGCAGCACGATCCCTCAGAACAGCTCACGACATAGGCACATTTCCAACACAGTCCAGCGCTATAAACACAAGGCCTGAACTTCAGGTCAAGAAGCTCACAACTATCCCTTTATAATAGGAACCACTTGAACCGCAACGAGAGCCTCACTCAAACAGTACTTTGTGCCTTAATCCCCTCTGCTGCAGTCTATGCCAGCAATCAGGCAGATAATAAGAAATGCCCATCATTACACAAGTTCCAGTCGCCATTATATTACATTCATCTGCTCAAGTGTCCGCTCTTCCTCTGTTGGACAAAGTCCAGCAACTCAGACACGGGCCAAATGAAGGTCAGCAACCTGTGGTGTGGCACTGTGGATCGGTCTCTCACCGCTTGTGGGCTGCAGGGTGTTCGACTGTCCAACTGCACCTGAGTTCAACAATTTCTCAGGGCAGTCCTAACGAGGGGTCATTCCTTCGTGTTGTCACGCTTCTCCTCCTCCTTCCTCTTCTTTTTCGTCTTCTTCTTCTTGCTCTTCTTCTGCTTCCTGTCTCACACTCCATACCCACCGACACCGTCTCCTCTTTCCTCTCTTCAAACAGTTAGGCTACATCTTCACCCGTCTGCTGGCACATGTGTGAACATTACTGCTGGATTGAACGTCATTAAACACACGAAACCAGATAAGCTGATATCTGCTTAACTCTGAGGCATTTCGAGAAGGCACAAACCAAACTCCTCCTTCTGTCTGCAGTTCGGTCCTAACGTTACATGCCAGCACACTGCATCGCGACTTACAATAATTTTATAGCTACGAGTTTGAAAAGCTGTAAAGCTGTTCAACACCACCAACTGATCCCTCTACAAACCCTTGTTCCTCCTTTTGGTGCTTGGCGGTGCAAATTACCCTGCACTGGTGCACATTGCTGTATGCACCTGCCACATTACGCACGCCTTAACGTGCTGCACTTAACTCAGAATTTAACCCGTCATTCCGTGGGACAGTAAACACGTGACCAACGGATCAACTGGCAAGGCACGTGTCATCATCATCGTCATCCTAAAGCTACTGCCTACATTTGATTCTCTGCGTTTCGCCCGCTACCGACATTCTTTTCATATGCATGAAACCTTCAGCCCACTAGAAGAGACTACTGCACTACTGCACTACTGCATAGCACGGTAACTGTACTCACAGCTGGACCTCACCAATGTATTTTAAATACCACGAGGTTAAAAAAAAACCTCCACAGGTTTATTTAATCAAAATGTGCACCTCCAAGAGGTAGCCATATGCAGCTGACAGCACCTACAGTAGCACAGAAGGCACACAAAATACAGAAAGTGGAGGCGAAACTGTTTAGGGAACCGCAGCTAAACGTACACAATGCAACTAATTCTCGCAACACCTTGCAGACATAACAATAAAATATGACGTCAATTGGCAAAAGCTGCACCTTCCTGTAAGCAGTCTTGACATTAGCAGCGTCGTGGTCGGACCGATCAGCAAAAGCCGTAATTCATAGAGAATAATCAACTGAAAATGAAGTGAAAAGCCAAACATACGGAATGCTGATTTAGTGACAGAAGAGACACGAGGACTTGGATGTGTTCAAAAATATCTGCTATACGAGTATATGACAGCTACAGGAAGTTGCAGTCTAATTGTTTAGGGCGTAATTTATGGGCAAACGAAACCGACTTTACGTGGCTCTGAAGGCTAGCAACGTTTGGTCACCTGGTTTAACCCCTAGGTTACTAATGTCATATATATATATATATATATATATATATATATATATATATAGCC
>Ga0268261_10002945_pt1 | contig 12375 bp, 11 predicted proteins | sample TergutNc150P1_FD_190353 | JGI IMG/M metagenome (GOLD analysis project Ga0268261, IMG submission 190353) | Nasutitermes corniger P1 segment gut microbial community from laboratory colony in Florida, USA - Nc150 P1 (SPAdes) (version 2) | ecosystem: Host-associated > Arthropoda: Insects >... | reverse complement strand
GGCATCACTGACAGTTCAACTCACTGGCATATCTATGATATTGAACATATATGCAGCACCAAATGTAGCAAATTATAAATGCACATTCTTCATTAGACGTACATTTTATGAAGGTAGTTGCATTATATATAATAACATGAGTGCAACACATAGTGTATGTGAAGATAGATGTGTATGCACATTTCCATGCAATATCATGCACAAAAGGCCTTTACCTTATTTTCTATTTGTGCACCCAAGAAGCTGGAGGAACTAACTATTTAAAAGTTTCAGCCTTCTAGGTTGGTTAGTCTTTGAGATACTGAATCAAAATTGTCCTGTGTGTGACTTTTTAATACACCTCTGGAACAGATTAAGGAGCTGGCACAGCACAGTCAGTATAATGACTAGGCCACAGGTTGGGTGATTTGGGGTTCAGATACCCAGCCACAAAAAAAAAAAATTCTTTTCTGCAAAGCACCCAGACTGGCTTTGGAGCCAAACCAGTTGGGGCTGTTTCACTGCGGTACAGAAAGCTGTAAAGCTGATGACTAACCTGTGTCCAGTTCCGAGGTTAAGAATGAGTGAGTAGTACATCCACTCCCTCATATGCATTTCTGTTGTGCACAGGGGCAACTTTTCATTCAGCACTCATGTCACACCTCATGGCAGCTCACTCCTGCTACTGCATGCTGGTACAGACACAGAAAACTCCTAAAAACCCCTCATAAAACTGCAATTCTATAGTGTATGCCTCTGAAAATAATGGGTACTGGGTCTCTTTGCTTTTCTCTGTAAGGTCACAAAGTATCCTTGCATAATCCATATTAAATGTGTAGTAGTCTAAATATGACACTAACAAGACTATAGGAGGCAGCAGGTCTCTCTACTCAACAATTCGGCTTGTATATTCTGGTAAAGCATGTTCTTCAAGGTACTTTTGTAAGTAGGTACAGGTCACTTTCATTTTCAGATCATTCTTCACAACATGGTCAAATGCAGCCTGGAAACAGCAAGACGCAACAGAATCAGTTAAATCATACTTGAAAACCACAGAATTGTTCTATTCTGCTACTCTGTCTGTTTAATAATGCTTCATCACCAACATGAGCCATGAGAGGTCAATTAGGAAACTGAGTGATCATGGAAATCATGATCAGGCAAGGACAGGGATTTTCCCATCAAGAACCATGTCCAAACCAAATCCAGATTCCATCCAGCCTCCCACCCTATAAGTCCCACAAATTCTTTCCTACGATAAAAGGAACTGGGGCATGAGTCACCATATGCTTTCACCTATTAGTAAGGTTAAGCATGCATGACACTTTACCTTCACTCCACCTATGTCTTTACCATATAATACTGTGGTATGGTAAGAATATCATCACCCTTATGTAAATGCAGAGATTATGTAGTGACAATGAGAAATGGTATGACCATTATGACTGGACAGCAAGCAAGTACTAACATAGTATAAGGTTCTGTACATTTGAAAGTTTCAGCCTTCTGTGATGTTATGCCATGTTGATTGGCAAATAATGACTAATGTTTCTAGGGACTGCAATGCCTTCTTCCACTGTTGATAACCATTTATCAGTCGACACAATGTAACATCCCAGAAGAAGTGCATCTTCATCAACACTGCTGTGAGAACCTCCAATTTAACTTCTGCATACTTCTGGGTTTATGTCAGTGCTTTATCAATGTCAGAAGTGATGTGGCATCAAAAAAGAAGCAGTAGGAAAATTACAAGTGGTAAACCTACAGGACTGTTGATAGAAGTTATCACATCCCATTATGCACCTGTAGTTACCAATTCAATTGAAGAAGGCAGATAAAAGAACCATTCCAAAAATTCAGCGCAAATATATAGTCCTGCCATAAGTTCTGTTACAACTTTCATGTTGTCCAAAGCTGAAAACAATGAGGCAGGAGGGTAGTAAGGATGGCTGTTTTTGGACTACTGTCTCTTCAGGTACTTGTGCCAAGGCAGTTTGTTCGATTCTGTTACAGTGTCAACATGCAGTGGGGTGTCAAGGAAAACCATGTGGCTGTGATTGCCCTTCACAATTGTGGAAAATCCTATTCTCAAATTTTTGAACTCTTAAAACCATTGAAAATTTCGCGACTGTTCATCTATTGGGCAAATAAACGTTATGAAGAACTCTGGAGGGTTGAAGACAGGGCTCAATCAGGATGCCTGAAAAGTATGAGGGCTCAAGCCACTATCAAAACAATGCAGGAGCAGATTCGCCGAAATCCACTCTGGAAACAGAAGATCATGTCCTGAGAGCTGAACATATCAACCCAATCAAAGTCACACCTCATCAGGGACGATCGACACATGAGAGTGCACCGCCACTCAAAGGGACACATAGTTGCTCCTGCTTTGAAGGCAATCCAAAGGACAAGAACAGAGCATCTCCTCCAGTGGCATGCTGAGAATGGGCACAAAAACATCCTCTTCATGGATGAGAAAATCTTCACCATTGAGGACCGGTACAACCACCAGAACAACAAAATTTATGCTCAAACTTCCCGTGAGGTGAAGGAAAAAGTTCCAAGGGTACAGGGAGGCCATCACCCTTCCTACATCATGGTTTGGTGGGAGGTATCCCATCATGGGGTGACACATCTTCATTTTTGCAAGAAGGAGTAAAACTGGTGTCTGAGTGTATCCAGAGGACGTGCTATAAGGAGATGTGAAACATCTTACCTGACCCTCTTCAGTGGTCAGGAATGAGTCTTCCAGCAGCACTGAGTTTCTGTCCGAAAAGCCAAGACAACTCAGGAGTGGCTGCGGAGGAACCTGCTGGCCTTCATCAGTGCTGAGAATTTGCTTTCGGGGAGTGCAGAATAAAACGTCTGCTAAGAAATATTTTAAAACTGATTTCATACACCTGATACACAAAGCCCGCCAGATTCTATCAACCTTTAACAATCAGTGTCACTGTCTCCATCTTCACAGTCAGTGCCATCATCTTCTTCACAGTCACTTCTAACACTCCCATCCTCTTCAAGACCATTCCACAACAAATCATCATCAGTCCCAACCACTGCATTGGATATATAGGACTTTTTAAAACCCTTCACAGTCACTTCTGGTGAGATGCGCTGACACGCCATTTCGATCCACAATGCCTAAATAATACATTTTTATTTCTTGGTTTAAAAACGTACTTGAATGCATGAAGATTCGCAGTTTTCTCCGCAAATGGAGCTGGTGGTGTTGAGAATTTTAAATGGAGGTTTTGTGTTGTTTGTGATCTGGTAAGCCTGCCTTAATGGGTCTCTTTATGGTTCTTAATTTGTGGATTGGTCCTGGTTTTATTTTTGAATCTTGAAGTTAATTTTTAATGTTTCACTAGTCAGTTTCCCGTTATTGCCCTTAGACTAATCTGATCTCAGGTGAATATCTTGACAAGTTTCTTTCTATGGTGCCCAGTGACAGAACAGCTCGATCTCAGCGGTCCGCCAGGTTAGGTGCTCCTTTGCCGGAAGATGGCAACACGGCCCGCTACCAAAATGTTGTCCTTCTTCAAAAAATCAGAGAACTGACAAAGTCCCAAAAGAAGAAGATTGTGTCAGTCAACTTTGGTCATGCTTTCATCTCTCTTGTGTCTACACTTGGCTCTGAATGGTCCAGTTCAGAGCAATCTGGTTCAGTGCTTTGTACATAAATTTAAGATGACCTCACATATTTAAGCACCAAATTAAGGAAAAAACCTTGTCTTGCACTTGAGTAAATACATTAATTCTTATGATTTAGTCATGATATGAAATCAGTAATGTACATGTATGTGGTTACAGCAAAGTATAACAATGCAAAATCCATCCATGCAATGTGATCAACATATTTGATTAAACTTTGATTAAACAATTAGTTCAAAACACAACTAGAAAACTTTACTCTCCGGAACTAGTAAGCATCCTCAAGACAGCCGAGGTCAATCCATATGGTTGACCCTTTAAGACATGCTGGTTGCTCTTTGTACCACCTGCTTTGACATTAAGAGCTCTGCATTTTGTCCACTGTGTGTATTTATGTGTTTCATATGACTCACACAACAAACAGCAATTATTTTCCAAACAGTACACCTGACTGAATTTTGTAATTAAAGACATAAGGTAGGAAGTGATTTGCAAACCAAAAGGAATTGAAACTCATGGGATATATCAGCTTCTGACCTATGCTGCTTATGTTAAGTCAACTGCCTGCAAACCCAAATATAAACAAAAACATGGAAGCTGTAGTAGTTGCCAGCGAGGAAGTTGGTCTTGAAGTAAATCCTGATACGACTAGGTAAAGTTCATGTCCTGTAGAGGACCAAATCACAAAACAAAGACGGCTAATAAATCCTTTGAAAGTCTGATGAAGTTCAAACTGGAATTAAACCAGCAAATCAAAACTGCATTCACAAAGAAATTAAGAGTAGATTAAACTCAGGAAATGCCAGCTATCATTCACTTCAGAATGTTTATTCTTCCTCTATGATGCTTAAAAACATAAACATTAAGATATACAACAACATAATTTTGGCTGCTGTTTTGTATGCATGTGAAATTTGGTTTCTTACATTGAGGGATGGATATAGACTAAAGGTGTTCAGGAACAGGGTGTTACGGATAACTTTTGGGCCTAAATGTGAGAAAGTAATAGGAGTCTGGGAGAAAAAGCATAACAAGGAGTTTCAAAATTTGTACTCGTTACACATCACGATGACCAAATCACGAAGGGTGAGATTGGTGATGCATGACATACGAATGGGAGATAAAGAAAAATTCATACTGAGTTTTGGTGAAAAGGGAAACTTGAAAGCCCTGTGCATGGATTGAAATATTCAATTGGATATGACAGAAATAAAATGGGACAGTATGGATTGAATTAATGTGGCTCAAGGCAGTGGCTTTTGTAAACAAGGTAATGGGCCTGAAGGTTCTAAAAAATACAGAACTTTGACTACTAAGTATCATCTTATGCAAAGCAACTCCTCCATGGTGTTATGTTACTAATGAAATGAACTGTTATGTATTATTCAGTTAAACTACAGGTTTCAAAAAGCCACATCACACTTCAGTATACAATGTATAAACATTTTGAATGTATAAGTGTATTTACTTACACCATCTGAATACTATACCAGGTTTTACAAACTTACAACCCTGACCAACATAAACCATTCCAACACCATGCTCAGTCATGTAACAATTATTGATACAGTATCTTGAAATAACATTTTTATCTCCATGAAGTTTAGTTCACACTCATTCATGCACAAATTAGATCTATATAAACTAAACTGTAGATATGACACTACTAAAATCACCATTTACCTTAGCCAAGATCTGAGCTATACCCTTCCCCTGGAAAGCTGGTGGAACTTGAGTTTCATTATAATCTAAAATATTGTCAAATTTATCATACTGAACAAAAGCAACATCTGAAACAAAAAAATATGTTTATATCTCATTACACAAGCATCTTACAAACAAAATATGAGTCCATATATATTATATTCTTCTCAAACGTCTGACAATGCAAAAACTCCAATAAAACATGTAACGGAAGTTTACCCACAGCAGAATTGAAATTCCTAACATTAAATGTAACATCATATCTTTCAACCTCTTTTTTCAATCTACTTAAAACATTCTCACGATAATGTTTTGTGATGTCATGTATATAAATTATTCTCTTCATATGATCTATGATCTTCAGATGCATGTGATTTCTGTACTTGTGACAATTGTAACACAAAATAGTAACACAGAAGTCTTCACTGACACAATACCACACCAGGTGCTCAAAAACTTAAACAACACAAACTACTCCATTTATCTGGAAACACACTACTGGATCTCCCAGTTGTCCTGCTATGCTGATGAAAAATGGCTGAAATTGTCGGTCATCACAATGTGATGAATTATTAATGAAGTAACGGGCTACCTCCTATATTTTGTAAGAACTAGAGCAGTTGTGTTTTGTATCAATGAAGTTCAAGATGTCACTAAGCACAATGTGATGAATTATTAATGAAGTAACGGGCTACCTCCTATATTTTGTAAGAACTAGAGCAGTTGTGTTTTGTATCAATGAAGTTCAAGATGTCACTAAGCACAACACAAAGGCACATGGGGGAGTGGAGGAATAGCGTCACCCATTCTCAACCTCGGCACTAAATAGTTCGCTTCGTACCCCGACCGCTTTACTCCTAAGGGCCTAACACCTAGTAGGCCTACCCACTGAATACAACGCTTGTTGGGCCCCAGCCGGTCCCTTGCTCCTGACGGGAATCAAACCACACTTCTTCCATTATCCACCCTGTAGCCTAGTTACCTGTTACTACGCTACCCCGGCTCCCGTATTATAACCATATAGAATATAAGCCACGGAACGTGGATCACCACTTCCAAAATCTGGGTAACATGACAGTACACCTTACGAAGAGATGTGAAATAGTCGGGATATAATATAGTGGCATGCTTTGGTAGTGATGACCCTTTAAGTTTAATTTTATTTTCTTGTACTTCTGTGGGTCTCATATAAACGTATCTAATTCCGGTAGCCGGGTAATTTCGTGCCAAAAAAATAAAATGCTATCTTGTATACAAGGCAGCACAGTGGGGCTTTGAGCATAGAAATGCTTTACAGCGGTAACTGCCATACCATTATCCAGCTGTATGTAGAACATATTATTCACATCATCATGTTTCACAACCAAAGATTTCGTATTCAGCGCCTTTGTAATAACAAATCCTCTATTTGCCTTATTAGTGTTCTGAACTCCTTCCATTAGTAACTTCACAGAGTACCGCAACATCTATAAAGGCGGAACAAATGTAAATTTAAACGAAAATAAAAATCTTTACATTGTCGTAACCAGTTCGGTATGTTTTATATTTAATTGCAATATGCCACGTAAAATAAGCGATTTATCGTAAAACTGAAAAAAGCCGTCAATGACAATTACGTGCCTTCGTACACGTATTGTATGTAAACCTATGCACGTACCAACCTGCGACGTCTTTCTGCCACAGATTATCTCTTTCTGCGCTAAAGGATCGGTGCTGACCTGACGTCTTACTGCGTGACCTTTGCTCTAGCACTCTGATCCATGGCTCGAGCCAAGTCCTTGGTGACTTGAACCACAGATTAATATGGTGCCGATCACTTCGCTGTGAAATCCGAGCATCACAGAGCGCCCCTTGGAATCACAGGAAAACATGAATCGGAGCCCAGCTGATCTGTGCTGATGTGCTGACACACCACTGATAACAGATCAGAGAATTTAGGACTGTGACCACCAAATTATAATCAGTGATCCCATGCAAAGGGGCGTGCTAGAAACCACGGACGATAATACAATTTTCTGTTACCCTTGACATCAAGGTTTTAAGTTTGTGAACTCAGAATGATCATGTGTGTGCATGAAATAAATACATCTGCGCAATGATTCACGGGATCGCAACGATTGCAGATGTCAGTGGTGGTTGATACTGTTTGCAAGTAGATTACCTTATATTCCTGAAAGTAGCTAATTTCACTTATCTAAAAGATGAATAGGCTATTCGGAAGAGGGAAACCAAAAGAGCCCCCACCAAATATAAATGACTGCATAGCCGGTGTAAGTATATGTCTGTGTACAAATACCTCTTACAAAGTGCTGTCAAAGGCCCAATTCGCTGGAAGGTCTTGCTATGAAGTTTGTTATAACGTCTTCTGTATTAGATTAGTATCAAAATGCACTGAATAGAACGTAGTACATTTCGGCACTTGGCGATTCTTACATCAGCCTGTGCAATGTAGAAATTAACTAAGTTTTGACCAGGGTGTAATGACGAGATTGAAGATTGCTGGTATTTATGTATGAGTACCTCATATTATCAATGAACTTAACATCGTTAATTTTTCTGTGCATTACAAAATTTTTGTGGGATTGGCCATTTTTGTCTTATGTTTATGCTCTTTAGACATTTGGCTTGAGCCCTTCAATTCAACCCATTGCAAGGAGGACAGCTGATCTGTGTATTGAAGTGCCACGGTAGTGTCACAGCATACTCTCCCAGCTGGTTGAAGGTACCTGAATTAAGAATAAAGGAGTTACAACTAATTTTTTTCTAACCATCATCCTTTTTATAGGTGGATAGCAGAGCAGAATCAGTTGACAAGAAGATTGCTCGATTGGATGTTGAACTTAAGAAATATAAAGATCAAATGAAGAAAATGAGAGAAGGGCCTGCAAAAAATGCTGTTAAGCAGAAGGCATTACGAATCCTTAAGCAGAGAAAGATGTGAGTACATTTCAATGATTTGTGATCATTTATCAGAGTTAGTTGCAGAAAAGTGGAAAATCAGAATGCATGTTTTTCAGCATGTCATATGTATCTAATATTAGTAAAGACATTGGCTGACAGTTCTGTATACTAGATGCAACCAAGCAAGTTACAAACTGATATTGAATCATTGTGCATATAGGACTTTTTCATGTATTTGCTGTAGATGAAGGGGAAATCATATTTAACTGGCAGATATCAGAAAGTAACACTTAATACTAATACGACCACTAATAGCGCTTTGAAATGGGGATTGATCAATAATGGTGTCCCACAGGGTTCGATTCTTGGTCCCTTGTTTTTTTTCTTTTTTATATAAATGACCTACCAAAAGTAATTACTAAAAATAACAGTATAGTTCTTTTCACTGACGATACCAGTCTATTAATAACTGATTCTAACAAATTAGATTTTAATGCTAGTATTAATCAATCTCTTCATAACATAATCTCTTGGTTTAATAGCAATTTACTTGTATTGAACTTCAATAAAACCTACTGTGTGGAATTTAGAACGAAAAATTATTATGAGGTTAAAACTAAAGTCACATACGATCACATAAATATTTTATATTCCACTGAGACTAAATTTTGGGGATTAATTATTGACGAAACACTGTCGTGGAATCAACACATTGATCAGATAGCAACCAAACTGTGCTCTGCCAGCTATGCCCTAAGAAATCTAAAAATATTGTACCTCAGTCTACACTACGAACAATATATTACGCTTATATACATTCCACTTTAAGTTACAGCATAATTTTCTGGGGGAGGTTTTCAAATGTTAGTAAGTTGTTTATTTTATAAAAGAGAATTGTTAGAATCGTAACTAACACTGGAGTAAGAGAATCCTGCAGGGAAGCTTTTAAAAATATGGAAATTATGACGTATTCTGAATACATTTTCTCATTAATTCTATTTGCAGTTAAAAATAAACACTTATTCACCTCAAGTAATGAAATACATACATGCAAAACCGGGAATTATTTAAATTTTCATTTACCAACTGTCAATTTAACCAAATTCTGTAAAGGACCTTACATATCGGAGACTAAAGCTTTCAGTCACTTACCTCGACATATAAAAATCCTGGACAGTGATATGAAATGCTTCAAATTATCTCTCAAGGGGTTTCTATGTCATCATTCTTTTTTTTCAGTTGAAGAATACTATGAACATATTGATGACAAAGACATGTAAATTGACTGTGATATTAGTCTTGTTTGTTTTATTACTTTATGCAGTATTTTGGTATTTATGCAAGTTGTAACTAACTGTATTGTATTTATTTTATGTACGAGGGTAAGTCAATAAGTAAGTTACAAATCCAAGTTGCAACCTACGTTTTTGAATTAAGTGCGGGAAACTGTCAGTGCTAGTTGCCAGCACTATCTAGTTTTATTGTGACGTGCAATGATCGGTATGCGCATGACTGTAAAGACGGAGCACCAGTTACAAGATGGCGGCGCCCCTGAATATGTCGGCCGACCGACTCGATGTTTGTCTTCGATACTTGTCCGCCCTTCCAAGAACTTCTGCACCCAATTATGGACTGCTTGACGTGACAGGCAATGTTCACCATACATGGGCAGCATTTCTTTATGGATATCCTTTGCTGCCATACCTTTTGCCCACAAAAACCGCACAACGCCACGCTGTTCTATCGTGGTACACATATTCAGGGGCGCCGCCATCTTGTAACTGGTGCTCCATCTTTACAGTCATGCGCATACTGATCATTGCACGTCACAATAAAACTAGATAGTGCTGCCAACTAGCACTGACAGTTTGCCGCACTTAATTCAAAAACGTAGGACGCAACTTGGGTTTGTAACTTACTTATTGACTTACCCTCGTATGATATTTTAACCTTATTTCTGTATTGACAAGTTCCATATCTGACGGGTCATAACCCCTATGGATCAAATTAACGCTAAATAAATTGAAATTGAAATTGCTATTATGCATTTTTAAAATATGAGTTCATTGGATGTAAAAAGATAATTTTATGCTACTTTCCTGCAAAGAGAATAGCAAAACATGTGGAATTTTGTTTGTTGAAGTGGTTTCAAGTTGTGGGGCACACACTCATGTTGAGGAGTAGCATAAATGAGGAGGTTGTGGTGATCCCTAATATTTCCACCTCTGAGCACATGGATGTGGCTTGGCTTTGTTGTAGTCTGCCTACCCTTGTAAATGAATAGGGTAACAGGTTGTTAGTGAAATACCCAATATCACAGAACAAAGTAAAACATGTAGAGGAAAATGGCCCTTTGGCCCAGAACAAATGCATACCAAAACTAGAATAACTGACTGGATAGAGCTGCAAAAGACACGAGCTAATACAATAGGGGCTGGTGTAAAACCCCATCAGACTAGCACATCCCACAACTTTCTGTGCTAGGCATTCAAGACAGAGTAGAGCTAATGTCCAACCTTAGTATTCCATAATATGTGTTCATCACTGACTTGCTCAGTTCACAAATGTAACAGACCTTTACTAACACAGTTATATCAAAATTCGTATCTTTCCCTATGAGGAAGTCCTACAGACACTTAAATGATGTGCAGTAGGTAGACAAAAGGCCAGGCTTGGCAATGGGTATTCAACAGGCTTTGGGCAAACATCAGGATGAACCTTGAGGTCTCCATTCCTGTTGATGTGATGCTGTGTCACGGGGTGATAGGTGACCAACTTTTTTAGAGGGTGGTGGCTCATCTGAATTTGACTTTCAAACCGTGAAGATAGGACCACCATGCTGTCGCAGAGTATTAGGCATCGATCACCCAGTGACACAATGCTACAGCCCAAAAGAATGGAGACCTTACCTTACCGCTGTGAAAACATGAAACTTGCAAGGTGAACCTGGCAATAAAGGATAGCTCTAAACAGAAAATGAAGGGATTACCTTTGCAGCCAAGCGTCTACCAGTGAGCACTACAGTGAATACATCTACTTGTTTGTGAGCATTAGTATCATCCTAAAACATGGGAAAGTCTAACAAAATTGGAGCAAATTGCAGAGAGACTTTTGCATGAGATCCATGGGACAGTGCACAGTGATACTATGGGTGCTACATGCAGTAGAACAGTGAAGTTACATGGTAACTGCCACAGAACCCAGCATCCTGCCCTGCCTAATTGGCATGAGTGGGAGAGACACCACATAGCTTTGTTAACAGTCTCAAGATAAAACTTTACATGTTTCACATAGGCCCTGAATTTTTCCAAGCCAACAGGCAGCATTACTAGACGTACTACTTTATGTGGCAAAAATGCCTGCTTCCATTGTGGCAATACACATGATGCATATGCCATAGATTAGTGATTTCTCTTGAAGTCATGCAAAAGGATAGCATCCACTGCAGTAGGAGAAACATGAGTCTAATGAATTAATCTGCAGAAACGTCCACCATTCAAAGAATAGACAGGTTGAAGATTTAAGTCTTCTGGGATGTTATGCTATGTTGAGTGAGGGCAACTTCTCACCCAGCAACACAGCATCCTATCCCAGAAGACTTGAATCTTGAACAACACCAGTGAGGGAACTGAAAATCTCTCAGCAGGTGAGTTGATAATTGCCATATTCAGGGTCTGAAGTTCACCTTGTTTAGGGTCCAAATAGAACTGGCATTTTTCTTCCCCTGTGCATTAAGTGAGATGCCACTCTTGGATACAGAAAAAATATCAACCATGTTCACTAACCTAGTTACTCCCTTCATGAAAAGTGGGAAGTTGCAGATTACTGTAGCCCTTTCTCAGTTGGTGGACATGCTGGATGGGGATATGACATGCCCAAGGCAGCTGAGGCATAAAGATGTGAAGTTGACTTTAACTGGATGTACTCTGAAACTGGCATTAACCCTTAAAAGCCTGAATTAAATCCCATCTGCTGTTTGCTGGCATTATTAGGAGCTCACCATTTTCTCCACGTTAGCAGCATAAGGATTAAATTATTAACCTTTAGGCTACTAATGTCATATATATATGGAGCAACCATTCTTGATGTTTCTAGATCACACACAACGACGCAGCACAGTCGGTAGGACTCCTCTGGACG
>Ga0268261_10002944_pt1 | contig 12376 bp, 24 predicted proteins | sample TergutNc150P1_FD_190353 | JGI IMG/M metagenome (GOLD analysis project Ga0268261, IMG submission 190353) | Nasutitermes corniger P1 segment gut microbial community from laboratory colony in Florida, USA - Nc150 P1 (SPAdes) (version 2) | ecosystem: Host-associated > Arthropoda: Insects >... | reverse complement strand
AAAGTGAGGTACTGACAGACAGTGAACATGGTGGACAGTAAGAGTTACTGACAAACGGTTGACCCACTGTAAAATGTGAGATACTGACAGACGGTGGACAGACCGTACACTGTGAGGTACTGACAGACGTTGGAGAGACTGTAGAGTGTGAGGTACTGACAGACTGTGGACAGACTGAACAATGCGCGGTACTGTCAGACGTTGGACATACTGTACAGTGTGTGGTACTGACAGACGTTGGACAGACTGTACAGTGTGAGGTACTGAGGGACGTTGGACGTATTGTACAGGGTGAGGTACTGAAAGAAGGTGGAGAAACCGTACACAGTGAGGTACTGACATACGGTGCAGAGACTGTAGATTGTGAGGTACTGACAGACGGTGGACAGACTGTACAGTGTCAGATAACGACAGACGGTTGACACAGTGTACAGTGTGAGGAAATGACAGAGAGTGGAGAGACTGTACAGTGTGAGGTACTGACAGACGGTGGTCAGACTTTACAGTGTAAGATACTGACATACGGTGGATGGAATATACACTGTGAGGTACTGACAGACGGTGGACAAAATTTGCAATTTGAGGTTCTGACAGACGGTGGACCTATGTTACAGAGTGAGGTATAGACAGAGGGTGAACAGATTTTGCAGTGTGATTTACTGACAGATGGTTGACAGGCTGTAGATTGTGAGTTACTGAGAGAAAGTTGACAGACTGTACAGTGTGGGGTATTGACAGACGTTGGATAAACTGTAAACTGTGAAGTACTGACAGAAGTTGGACATAATTTACAGTGTGAGTTACTGACAGACGGTGGACAGACTTTAAAGTGTGTGGTACTGACAGACGGTGGACAGACTCTACAGTGTGTGGTACTGACAGACGGTGAACATACTGTACAGTGTGAGGTACTGATAGACACTGGACAGTCTGTACAGTGTGAGGTACTGACAGACGGTGGAGAGTCTGTACAGAGTGAGTTTCTGAGAGACGGTGGACAAACTGTACAGTGAGAGGTACTGACAGACGGTGGACAGACGGTACATTGTGAGGTACTAACAGACGGTGGACAGACTATATAGTGTGAGGTACTGACAGAGTTTGGAAAGAGTGTATAGTGTGAGGTAATCTCAGACCGTGGACAGACTGTACAGTGTGAGGTACTGACAGACGGTGGACAGAATGTAATGTGTGAGGTACTGACAAACAGTGGTCAGCCTGTACAATGTGAGGTACTGACAGACAAGGGAGAAAATGGGCATGGGGTACAGACAGACGGTGGACAGACTGTAGAGTGAGGTACTGACAGAAGGTGGACAGGTAGTACAGTGTGTGTGGTATTGAAAGACGGTGGACAGATTGCACATTGTGAGTTACAGACAGACGGTAGACATATTGAACAGTGTGAAGTACTGTCAGACGGTTGACAGACTGTAGACTGTGAGGTACTGCAAGACAGTGGACAGACTGTAGAGTGTGGGTTACTGACAGACTGTGGACAGACAGTAAAGTGTGGGTTACTAACAGACGGTTGACAGAATTTAAAAAATAAGCTACTGACAGACAGTGAATAAAGTGGACACAAAGTGTTACTGACAAACGGTGGACAGACTGTAAAATGTGAGAAACAGACAGACGGTGGACAGAAAGTACACTGTGAGGTACTGACAGACGTTGGAGAGAAAGTAGAGTGTGAGGTACTGACAAACGGTGGACAGACTGTACAATGTGCGGTGCTGTCAGACGTTGGACATATTGCACAGTGTGTGGTACTGACAGACGTTGGACATATTGTACAGTGTGCGGTACTGAGGAACCTTGGACATATTGTAAAGTGTGAGTTACTGACAGACGGTGCACAGACCGTACACAGTGAGGTACTGACATACGGTGCAGAGGGAGTACATTGTGAGGTACTGAAAGACGGTGAACAGGCTGTACATTGTGAGATAATGACAGACGGTGGACAGAGTGTAGATTGTGAGGATATGACAGACAGTGGAATGACTGTACATTGTGAGGTACTGACAGACGGTGGTCAGACATTACAGTGTGAGAAAATGACATACCTTGGAGAGAATATATAGTGTGAGGTACTGACAGCCGTTGGACCAAATCTAAAATGTGAGGTATTGACAGACGGTGGAGAGACTGTACATTGTGAGATACTGTCAGACGTTGGAGAGCCGGAAAATTGTGAGGTACAAACTGACAGTTGCTAGAATGCAAATGTTAGTTACTGACAGAAAATGGACAGACTGTACATTTCGATATACTGACAGACGGTGTACAGACAATACACTGTGAGCTACTGACAGACGGAGGGCAGACTGTAGAGTGTGATGTACTGTCACACGGTGGAGAGAATTTACAATGTTAGGTACTGACAGACAGTTGAAAAAGTGGACAATAAATGGTACTGGCAGACGGTGGAAAGATTGTGCTGCGTGAGGTGCAGACAGACGTTGGACAGAGTGTAGAGTGTGAGGTACTGAAAGACTGTGAACAGACAGGACAGTGTGAGATACTGACAGACGTTGGATATTTTGTACAGTGTGTGGTACTGACAGAAGTTGGACAGACTGTACAGTGTGACGTACTGACAGACGGTGGAAAGTTTGGAGAGTGTGAGTTACTGACAGACGTTGGACAGGCCACACACTTTGAGGTACTGAGAGAAGGTGGAGAGACTGTACATTGTGAGACACTAACAGACGGTGGACAGACTATAGAGTGTGAGGTACTGACAGACGTTGGAAAGACTATACAGTGTTAGGTACTGACAGACAGTGGACAGAATGTACAGTTAGAGGTACTGACAGAAGGTGACATACTGTACATTGTAACGTACTGACAGACGGTGGACCGACTGTACACTGTGAGGTATTGACAGACGTTGGACAGACTTTAAAATGTGAGGTACTGACAGACGTTGGACAGACGTCAGTGTGAGGTATAGACAGATAGTGGACAGATTTTACAGTGCGAGTTACTGACAGACGGTGTACATACTGTAGAGTGTGAGGTACTGACAGAGAGTGGACAGACTGTACAGTGTGATGTACTGACAGACGGTGGACAGATTGTACATTGTGTGGTACTGACAGGCGGTGGACAGAATGTACAATGTGGGGAACTGACACACAGTGGACAAAATGGACTGTGAATGGTACTGATAGGCGTTGGGCATACTGTACACTATGAGGTGCTGACAGACTTTGGGCGGACTGTAGAGTGTGAGGTACTGATACACGGTGGACAGACTGTAAAATGTGAGGTAATGAGAGACGGTGCACAGACTGCACTTTGTGAGTTACTGACCGACGGTGGACAGATTGTATAAGGTTAGGTACTGACAGAAGTTGGACGGAGTATATAGTAAGGTACTGACAGACGGTGGAAAGAATGTACAGCGTGAGGTACTGACAGACGGTGGACAGACTGTACAGTGTGAGGTACTGACAAACGGTTGTCAGACTGTACAATGTGGGCTATTGACAGACAGTGGACAAAGTGGACAGGTGGAACTGACAGACGGTGGACAGACTGTAAAGTTTGAGGTACTGGCAGACGTTGGTCAGAGTTTAAAGTGTGAAGTACTGACAGACGGAAGACAGATTGTACATTTTGAGGTACTGACAGACGGTGGACATATTGTGCAGTTTGAGGAACAGTCACACGGTGGACAGACTGTACAGTGTGAAGTAATGAGATAGATTCGACAGACCTTAAAATGCGACGTACTGACAGAAGGTGGACAGACTGTACAGTGTGGAGTACTGACAGAACTTTGACTGACTGTACAGTGTGATATACTGACAGACGGTGAACAGATTTTACAATGTGAGGTACTGACAGACAGAGAACAAAGTGGACAGTAAGTGGTACTGACAGACGTTGGAGAGACTGTACATTGTGAAATACTGACTGACGGTGGACAGAGTGTTAAGTGTGAAGAACTATAAGACGGTGTACAGAGTTTACACTGTGACGTACTGAAAGATGTTGGACACATTTTACAGTGTGTGGTACAGACAGACTGTGGACAGACTGTACAGTGTGAGGTACTGACAGACAGTGAACAAGTTGTACATTTTGAGGTACTGGCAAACGGTGGACTGACTGTACACTGTGAGGCAATGACAGACGGTGGAAAGACTTTACAGTGTGATACTGACACGGTGGACAGACTTTACAGTGCGAGGAATTGACAGACGGCGGAGAGTCTGTACAGTTTGAGACACTGCCAGACGGTGGACAGACTGATCATTGTGAGGAACTGACAGACGTTGGAAAGACTGTATAGTGTGAGGTACTGTTAGACGGTGCAAGTTTGTACAGTGTGATGTACTGACAGACGGTGGACATACTGTAAAATTTGAGGTACTAACTGGCAGGGAATAGACTATAAAATGTGAAATTCTGTCAGAATATAAACAGAGTGAACAGTGCGAGGTACTGACAGGCGATGGACAGACTGTAAACTGTAAGTTACTGACAGACGGTGGACAGAATGTACAGTGTGAGGTACTGAAAGACGGTGGACAGGTTTTACAATTTGAGGTACTGGCAGACAGTGGACAAATTTGGCAGTAATTGCTACCGACAGACGGTACACAGACTGTATATTTTGATGTACTGACAGACGTTGAACAGAGTGTAAAGTGTGAGGTACTGACAGGGGGAGGACAGACTGTACAGTGTGAAATACTGACAGACATTTGGTACATTGTACAGTGTGTGGTACTTACAGACGTTGGACAGCCTTTGCAGTGTGTGGTACTGACAGACGGTGGACAGATTGCAGAATGTGAGGTACTGACAGAAGTTGTACAGAATGTACATTGTGAGGTACTGAAAGACGGTGGCTGACTGTAGAGTGTGGTACTGGCCAGCGGTGGACATACAGTACAATGTGAGGTACTGACAGACGGTGGACAGACTTTACAATGTGAGATACGGACAGACAGTGCACATACGGTACAGTGTGAGATATAGACAAATAGTGGACAGATTTTTCAGTGTGACTTACTGACAGACGGTGGACAGACTGTAGATTGTAAGGTACTGACAGACAGTTGACAGAATGTACAGTGTGAGGTACTGACAGAATTTGGATAGACTGTGAAATGTGATGTACTGACAGACGTTGGACATACTCTAAAGAGTGAGGTACGGACAGACAGTGGACAGAGTGTACAGTGTGTGGTAATGAGAGACGGTGGACATACTGTACAGTGTGAGGTACAGACAGACGGTGGACAGACTGTACAGGGTGAGGTACTGACATACGGTGGACATTCTGTACAGAGTTAGGTACTGAGAGACGGTGGACAGACTTTAAAATGTTAGGTAATGACAGACGTTGGACAGACTTTACATTGTGAGTTACTGACTGACGGTGGAGAGAATATATAATGTGAGGTACTGACAGACGGTGGACTGAATGTATAGTGTGAGGTATTGACAGATGGTGGACAGACTGTTCTGTGTGAGGTACTGACAGGCGGTGGACAGAATGTGAATGGTAAGGTACTGACCAACGCTTGTCAGAATGTACAATGTGAGGTACAGTGGACAAATTTGTCATATGGTACTGACAGCCGGTGGACAGACTGTAGATTGTGAGGTACTGACAGATTGTGGAAATTTTGTACAGTGTGAGGTATTGACAGACGTTGGACAGATTTTATATTGTGAGGTACTGACAGACGGTAGATATATTGTACAGTGTGAAGTACTGGCAAACGGTTGACAGACTGTACACTGTGAGGTACTGAAAACAATGGACCTACTGTAGAATGTGAGGTACTGACGGACAGTGGACGGACTGTACATTATAATGTACTGACACACTGTGGACAGACTGTACAGTGTGAGGTACTGACAGACTGTGGACAGAATTTACAATGTGAGGTACTGACAGACAGTGAATAAAGTGGACATTTAGTGGTACTGACAAACGGTGTACAGACTGTAAAATGTGAGGTACTGACAGACGGTGGACAGAGTGTACAGTGTGAGATTCTGACAGACGTTGGACATTTGTACAGTGTGTGGTACTGACAGACATTGGACAGGCTGTACAGTTTGAGGTACTGACAGACGGTGGACGTATTGTACATTGTGAGGTACTGACATACGGTGGATAAACCGTAAACTGTGAGGTACTTACAGACGGTAGAGGGACTGCACAGTGTGTGGTACTGACAGACGGTAGACAGACTGTAGAGTGTGAGGTAATGACAGACGTTGGACAGACGGTACAGTTTGAGGAAATGACAGACGGTGGAGAGACTGTACAGTGTGAGGTATAGACAGATAGGGGACAGATTGTACAGTGTGTGGTACTGAGAGCTGGTGGACAGACTGTAGATTGTGAGGTAATGACAGACAGTGGACAGACTGTACACTGTGAGGTATTGATAGACCGTGTGCAGACTGTACTGTTTGAGGTACTGACAGACGGTGGACAGACTGTACAGTGTAAGGTAATGACAGACGGTGGAGGGACTGTAAATTGTGTGGTACTGACAGTCGTTGGATAGAATGTAAAATGTGATTTACTGACAGATAGTGTACAGAAAGGAAAGTGAATGGTACTGACAGACGGTGGACATACTGTACAGTGGGAGGTACTGACAGACTGTGGGCAGACTGTAGAGTATGAGGTACCGACAGACGTTGGACAGACTGTACATTGTGAGGTACTGAGAAAATTTGGACAAAATGTAAAGGGTGAGGTAATGACAGTCGGTGTACAGACTGTACAATCTGAGGTATTGAAAGACGGTGGACAGATTGAATAGTGTTATGTATTGACAGACGGTGGACAGAGTGTATAGTGTGAGGTACTGGGAGACGGTGGACAGAATATAGAGCGTGAGTTAGACAGAAGATAGACATTCTGTACAGTGTGAGGTACTGAGAAACGGTGGTCAGACTGTAAATATGAGGTACTGACAGACAGTGGACAAAGTGGACAGTTCGTATTGACAGACTCTGGACAGACTGTTCAGTGTCGCGTACTGAGAGACGGTAGACAGAGTGTAAAGTGTGAGTTACTGACAGAAGTTGGACATATTGTACATTGTGAGGTACTGACAGACAGTGGACATTTTGTACAGTGTGTGGTACCGTCAGACGGTGGACAGACTGTACAGTGTGTGGTACTGACAGACAGTGTACAGACTGTAAAACGTGAGGTTCTGACAGACGGTGGACAGACTGTACATTGTGGGGTCCTGATAGACGGTGGACAGACTGTACAGTGTGAGGTACTGACAAACGGTGGACAGACTTTACATTGTGAGGTACTGACAGACGGTGGACTGCCTGTATTGTGTGAGGTATAGACAGACGGTGGACAAATTGTACATTGTGAATTAATGACCAAGTTGGACAGACTGTAGATTCTGGAGGTACTGACAGACAAAAGACAGACTGTACAGTTTGAGGTACTGAAAGGCGGTGGACAGACTGTACAATGTGATTTAGTGACAGACTTTGGGCAGAATGTACAGAATGAGTTACTGAGAGACGGTAGACAGACAGTATAGTGTGAGGTACTGACAGTCGGTGGACAGACTGTAAAGTGTGTTGTACTGACAGACGGTGGATAAACTGTATATTGTGGGGTACTGACAGACGTTGGACAGATTGTATAGTGCGAGGTGCTGACAGACGGTGGACAGAATATTCAGTGTGAGGTACTGAGAGACGGATGACGGACTGTAAAGGGTGAGGTACTGACAAACTCTGGGTAGACTGCAGAATGTGAGGTACTTACAGACAGTGCACAAAGTGGACAGTAATAGGTACTGACAGACGGTGGACAGACTGTAAAGTGTGAGTTAATGACAGATGGTGGACAGAGTGTACAGTGTGAGGTATTGACAGATGGTGGACGGACTGTAAATTGTGAGTTACTGACAGACGGTGGACATATTGTACATTGTGAGGTACTGACAATCGGTGGACAGACTGTACAGTGTCGGGTACTGACAGACGTTGGCCCAAATTTACAGTGAGTGTTACTGACAGACGGTGGACAGACTGTACAATGTGAGGTATAAACAGACGTTGGACAGATTGTAGTGTTAGTTACTGCCCAACGGTTTACAGACTGTACAGTGTGAGGTACTGACAGACAGTGGACAGAATTTACAGTGTGAGGTATTAATAGACGGTGGACAGACTGTGCAGTGTGAGGTATTGACAGACGGTGGACAGACTGTGCAGTGTGAGGTATTGACAGACGCTGGACAGACTGTACAGTGTGTGGTACTGACAGACGTTTGACAGACTGTACGGTGTGAGGTACTGACAGACAATGGACGGAGTGGACAGTGAGACAGTGGACAGACTGTACATTGTGAAGTACTGAAAGACTTTGGACAGAGTGTAGATTGTGAGGTAATGGCAGACGATGAACAAATTGTACAATGTGAGGTATTGACAGACAATGGACGGACTGTACATTGTGAAATTCTGACAGACGGTGGAGGTACTGTAAAATGTGTGGTACTGACAGACGTTGGATAGACTGTACAGTGGGAGGTACTGACAGACTTTGGACAGAATGTACATTGTGTGTTAATGAAAGACGGTGGGCAGTATATATAGTGTGAGGTACAGACAGGCGGTGGGCAGAGTGTATAGTGTTAGGTACCGACAGACGGTGAACAGACTGTACAGTGTGAGGTAGTTACAGACTGTCGACAGACTTAAACATGTGAGGTACTTACACACAGTGGACAGAGTATACAGTGAGTGTTACAGACTTTCGTTGGGCAGACTTTAGAATGTGAGTTACTGACAGGCGGTGGACAGAACGTACTGTTTGAAGTACTGACAAACAATGGATAGAGTGGAGAGTGAGTGGTACTGACAGATTTTGGACAGATTGTACAGTGTGAGGTTCTGACAGACGGTAAAGAGCCTCTAAAGTGAGAGGTACTAACAGACAGGGGACAGAGTGGACAGTGAGTGATACTGACAGATGGTGGACAGACTGTACAGTGTGAGGTACTGACAGACGGTGGACAGGCTTTACAGTATGAGGTACTGACAGATATTGGACAGAGTGAAGAGTGATTGGTATTGACAGACGTTGGACAGAATGTACAGTGTGAGGTACTGACAGACATTGGACATACTGTACAGTTTGAGGTACTGACAGACAGTGGAGTGACTGTACAGTGTGTGTTACTGACATACGGTGGACAGAGTGTACAGTGTGAGTTACTGACAAACGTTGAACAGACTGTACATTTTCAGATACTGATAGAGTGTTGACAGAGTGTAAAGTGTGAGGTAGTGACAAACAGTGGACTATGTGGACAGTGATTGGTACTGACAGACTTCGGACAGACTGTACAGTGTGAGGTACTGACAGACGGTGGACATACTGTACAGTGTGAAGTACTGACAGGCGGTGGACAGACTCTGCAGCGTGAGGTACTGACAGAAGGTGGACAGACTCTACATTGAGGGGTACTGACATATTGTAGAGAGACTGTACACTGTGAGGTACTGACAGACAGTGGACAGATTGTAAAATGTGAGGTTCTGACAAACGTTGGACAGACTGTACAGTGAGAGGTACTGACAGATGTTGGACAGACTTTATATTGTGAGGTACTGATAGACTTTGGATAGACTATACATTGTGAGGTAATGACACCCTGAGGACAGACTGTGCAATGAGAGTTACTGGCAGACATTGGACAAACTCTAGAGTGTGAGGTACTTCCAGAGGGTGGACAGACTGTACATTGTGAGGTACTGACAGACGGTGGACAGACCATACATTGAGTGTTACTGACAGACTTTGGACAGGCTCTACAGTGTGAGGTACTAACAGACAGAGGACAGTCTGTACAGTTTAATTAGTGACAGACAGTGGACGGACTGTACAGTGTGAGGTACTGACTGATAGTGGACAGAATTCATGAAAGTGTTACCGACAGACATAGTAGACATTATGTAGAATGTAATGTACGAACGTACAGTGGACTGGCTTTACATTGTAAGGTAGAGACCCAATTGACAGATTGTACAATGTGTGACACTAAGAGAGAATTTTTCGACTGTGCAGTGTGAGGTATTGACAGGCAGTGGAGAAAATATAAATTTTATGTTACTTACGGAAAGATTACATTTTGTACAGTGAATGTTACTGATAGACATTAAACCGACTGTAAATTGTGAGATACTTACAGACAGTAGACAGACTCCAGTGTGTAAAGTAATGACACATAATAGACAGAATATACAATGTGAAATACTGACAGACAGTATGCAAAATTATCAGTGTGAGGTAATTACATACGGTAAAGAGACTGTAAAATACGGACAGTCAGTGGGCAGACTTTAAAGTGTGAGGTACTGACAGACAGTTGGCATATTCTACATTGTATGCTACTGACAGAAAATGGACAAATTTTAGGGTGTGATGTACTGACAGACAGTGGACATAGTTTAGGGTGAAAAGTACTGACAGACAATAAAAAAAGTGTACAATCTGAGGTACTGTCAGACAGTGGACAGAGTGTACAGTGTGAGATTCTGACAGACAGTAGGCAGATTATACATTGTATAGTACTGATAGGGGTGTGGACAAATTGCCGAATGTGAGTTACTGACAGGCAGTTGGCAGACTAACTCTGAGTTACTGAGAGGCAGTGGGCACACTGCACTTTGTGTAGTACTGACACAGGGTGGAGGGTCTCTACAGTGTGAAGTACTGACAAACAGTGTGCAGACTGTAGTGTTAGGTTCTGACAGACAGTGGACAAGCTTTACAGTGTGAAGTACTGAGAGAAAGTGGACATATTGTGCAGTGTTAGCTACTAACAGACTGTAGACAGGCTAGAGTGCAAGTTACTGAGACACAGTGGGCATATTGTACAATGTGAGGTACTGACAAACATTGGACAGGCTCTACAATGTGAGGTACTCACAGACAGTAGACTGACAGTACAGTGTAAGGTACTGCGATAGGGAACAAAGTTTAGAATGATATGTACTGAGAGACAGTGAGCAGAGTGTAGAGTGTGAGGTACTGACAGTGAGTGGACGGAATATGCAGTGTGAGGTACTGACAGTGAGTGGACGGAATATGCAGTGTGAGGTACTGACAGAGAGTGGACGGAATATGCAGTGTGAGGTGCTGACAGTGAGTGGACGGAATATGCAGTGTGAGGTACTGACAGTGAGTGGACGGAATATGCAGTGTGAGGTACTGAGAGTGAGTGGACGGAATATGCAGTGTGAGGTACTGACAGTGAGTGGACGGGATATGCATTGTGAGGTACTGACAGTGAGTGGACTGGCTATGCAGTGTGAGGTACTGACAGGGAGTAGACAGAGAGTAGATTTTCAGGTATTGACAAAGAGTGGGGAGATTCCACATTGTGAGACACTGACAGTCGGTGGACAGAGTGTAGATTGTGAGGTACTGAAAGAGAGTGGAAAAATTGTAGAGTGTAAGGTACTGACAGAGAGTGGGCATAGTTTACAGCGGGATGTACTGTCAGACAGTGGACAAACTGTAAACTGTGTGGTACTGACAGAAAGTGGGCAGACACTTCATTGTAAGGTAATAACAGACAGTGGGAATATTTTAGATTGTGAGGTACTGAAAGGCAGTGAACAGCTTTAAATGTGAGGTACTGACAGACATTGGGCAGAGTGTACAGTGAGAGGTACTGACAGACAGTGGAAAGTTTGTAAAATGTGAGATACTGACCGACAGTGGAGAGATTGCACATTGTGAGGTACTAACAGATATTCAGCAGATTGTAGAGTGTAAGGCACTGACAGGCAGTAGACGGACTGTACATTTTGACGTAACGAGAGACAGTGGGCAAATTACGCAGTTTGCGGTACGAACAGAAAATGAAGAGATTTTACATTTTGAGGTACTGAAATGCAATGGATAAATTGTACATTTTGTTGTACTGAAAGTCTGTGGGCAGTTTGTACAGTGTGAAGTACTGACACGCAGTGAGAAATTTTACAGTGTGAGGTACTTACAAGCAGTGGGCAGACTGAACATACTGAGGTTCTGACAGACATTTTAGAAACTGTACATCTTGAAGTACTGACGCAGTGAGATGTTTTACAGTGTGAGGTACTTACAGGCAGTGGGCTGATTGTACATTCTGAGGTTCTGACAGACACTTTAGGAACTGTACATCGTGAGGTACTGAGAGACAATGGACAGAGTGTACAGGGGTGCATTGGCAGAGAGCTGGTAGAGTGTACATTTTGTGTTATTGATAGAGATTTGAGAGTCTGTAAACTGTGAGGTGCTGACAGACAGTGTGCAGACTGTACAGTGTGAAGTGCTGAAAGACAGTGGGCAGTTTGT
>Ga0268261_10002943_pt1 | contig 12379 bp, 10 predicted proteins | sample TergutNc150P1_FD_190353 | JGI IMG/M metagenome (GOLD analysis project Ga0268261, IMG submission 190353) | Nasutitermes corniger P1 segment gut microbial community from laboratory colony in Florida, USA - Nc150 P1 (SPAdes) (version 2) | ecosystem: Host-associated > Arthropoda: Insects >... | reverse complement strand
AATCCCACCGGGGGCATGGATATTTGTCTGTTGTGAGTGTCGTGTGTTGTCAGGTAGAGGTCTCTGCGACGAGCTGATCACTCGTCCAGAGGAGTCCTACCGACTGTGCTGCGTCGTCGTGTGTGATTTAGAAACATCAAGAATGGGTGCTCCATATATATATGACATTAGTCGCCTAAGGGTTAATTCTTTATGGTAGATATGTTCTGGTTATGTCTTTATATTGTAGTGACATTTGAAGTTAGTCACTGCACATTTGTGGTAACACCTCAATTTGTATATATGCTTACATTTATCTTTTTTGTTTGCATGCAGTTCATAGTAACTTATGTCAGAGACCAACAGAGGAGTTACTGTTGTGACAGTTCAGTAATTCGACATTGTTTTTTAATAATAAAAGGGGATAGTTTTGTCTGGTCATGTTATGGGTTTATACTGGTTGCTTCACAAGATAGAAAGTAAAGTTAAAGAGACATTGCTGTGGTATATGAAATTGTGTAGTCTGGCAATTTTGTGGTAACATTTCAGTGGAACCTGCCGCTGTCTTAATGAACTCTGATGATGGAGGTAGAAGGTAGTTGTGATAACTCAGTGTCATCTTCCTTATTACATTGTGTCACTTGACAGAAGATGGTTATATCTCTAGTCACCACTATGAGATCCCCAAGTCTTACTCAATAACGTTTTGTGTCATGATATTATTACTGATGCTGCAGTCATAGATAAATTTTGTGATTTGTGATGGCCTGTAAAGTAATGATGACAACCAAAATAATGAAGAGCCTGTGTATTTAACTCAAGTCTCAGCAGCGAGGAAGAAAAGGAAATTTATCCTCTTCAACTGGAGCCGTTGAGAATAATGGACTTGCAATTTGAATGGAAGGAAATCACATGTTCAGTGTCTATACCAACATTTTCTGGCCTTCCAGGACACCTGCAGTCTCACTAGTTACTGAAGACAGTTCTGCAGGTTTTTGTGCCTCTTTTTCAACAAGGAAATTCTCACAATCATTCAGGGTTAAACCAAGATATGCCACAGAAACAGACCGTATTATTTTCAGAAGTGTGTGTGTTTACATATGCCACAGAAACAGACCAAAACAGTTCCAGAAGTATATGCTGAAATACCACAAAAATAGACCAACCATTTTCAGGAGTGTATGTTGCCATACGCCACAGAAATAGAGCATCAGAACCCCAGAACTTCTTTGTGGAACCAAGTTGCCAATGTTGTTGCTATTGCACATCAACTTATCCCTTGGATATCTGAAATACCACAAAAATAGACCAACCATTTTCAGGAGTGTATGTTGCCATACACCACAGAAATAGAGCATCAGAACCCCAGAACTTCTTTGTGGAACCAAGTTGCCAATGTTGTTGCTATTGCACATCAACTTATCCCTTGAATATCATATCATTTACAAACTTGTGTGATATTTGTTGCATCTCATCCATCCGACCAGTGCTGTTTCCTACCAAAAAGTAAACTACTTGATTAACACATATGTAAATTCACACAGACACAATATTCTGAACAGTTCCTTGACGCGCTGTGCATTGAATCCAGATGATTTTTAATTCTGAGTTGTTGCAGAAGAAAGGCACTGTATTTCAGTGCACTCAGTGATGTCAATTAGAAATTAGAAATTTTTGAAAGCTAGTGTAGCTTGTGGGATAAGCTGGGATTAAAAAAAAATCTGTGTTTCTGTTGTTACAGTAATTTTTATGATATGCACTTCATTACAACAGTAGGATCGTATAAAAATGGTAAAACTGACGTTTTTACATCGATGTAACAGAAGATTCTGTTCTGGAATGTGGTGCTTTGGCAGTGAGTTATCTGATCCTGACATTTCAGGAAACATTTTGTCTTCACCCTCAAGGGTCAGAATGTCCAGGTTAAACACTTGATTACGTTATGTTGCGTTAAAAGTTGGGATATGATTACTCACTGATGCATTGCCATATTCCGGAAGAATGGAACCTTCGTATGCAGAGGTACAGTTTGTTAGTTGCCACCGTTCGACATAAGGATGTGCACTTCCTTTTAGAAACATCTCATTATTAAATCATATTTCAAAACCTTATTAACCGTCTAAAGCCTACTGGTTACGTGATGCACCACCAGTTTAACATTCAACAACTTTATGCTCTGCCCACACTGTATTTATGTGTTTTGTATTTATCTGAGAACAAACAGCGACTTGTGCCACTTACAGCATAAACTGATTGGTTTTTATAACCAAGATGGAAAGTGTTTACAGCGCGGTACAGACTGGGTCTTTAAATATAGCAGTCTGCGCTTTGTCTTTAAATGGTTAAATGACTAATGTTATTCCCTTTTAGGAAGTTCATGCTGTCGCCATGTTGGTATACTGATGGTATGAAGTTAAAAAAGTATGGAGACATAATTGCCACATTGTTCATTTAAAGTTGTATGCAGTAGTTCTGTTGTGGTAGATGTCCCCTATTTCTTAATTGCAGGTGGCATTCCAACTAAGGACATTGGACCGATTAATGAATGGTGGGTGGCTGGCTTCGATGGAGGAGAGAAGGCCCTTGTGGGGTTTTCAACAGGTTTTGGGGAGTATTACTTGATGGAACCAAATGAATCTTATGCCCCATTCATGAAAAAAGTTAATGAGAAAATTTTTATCAGCAAAACCGTGATCGAATTCTTGCTCGAAGATAACAGTGCTACATATGAAGACCTTCTGAACAGACTGCAGGTATGGGAGCATCCCTTCACTGAAGGTGCCCTCTTTTCCTTGTATAGTAGAAAATTTTTCTTTCAGAAATAAGTGGAGCAGGGCACATAATTTTGTTAATGAACTGACATTTTACGTTTGTGTGTATGATGAACTGCTGTACTCCATGAAGCAGAGTCTTTTAGAAGTTAAAGTCAGTTCAGGTGCTGAAGAAATATCCCATCTCTTATTCTTCCAAAAGGAACTCTTACAAAGAAGAAATTAAAAATCCAATTTGCTTTCTTGATGTATTTTTTAGAGTATTAGAGATCTCTTTGTGGAATCCTGGTGTTTTATACTGCACAGACTGACAGCTGGTGGTGTATTTGTGTTTCTGTGTATCAAGCAGTTTTAGTAGTTGTTAAGTAGCAATGACTACAGAACTCTTAATTCTTACAGACTGGACTGTAAAACACAACAGTTGTGGTCATTGCTTATTGTTTCAGGATAGGTTATCATGCAAATAAGATTTGAAATTCTTACTCTGAATAAAAGGTAGATATGTTATTGTTAGAACTAACCTGCTTTCTACTACCATGACTGAACAATCTTGCTAATATTCCAGACAGTAGTACCACCTGCTGGTTTAATGACACTGACAGAGGACAGCCTGTTGCACCATGCCCAGTTTGTGTGTGATCAGGTGTTAAGTTTTGATAATTCAGCAGGACAACAAGAAGACTTGCTGATCACATCCCCTTGCATGCGAGCTCTTGTTAAAATGTCTGGTGCCACGTTCGGTAAAAGGTAAGTGTCTTTCCTTCTGTTTTTGGGTTTGTGTTTTAGGTAACATGTGTGGATTATTACTGCTGATATTCACATTTCATCATGACATGTTTTTTGTTGGGATTTGTGGTGCCAGACTATATATTCAGGGGATGTGTGTGTGTGTGTTTTGGTGTCTTGATTATTAGTGAACAACTGTCGTGTATTTTACATTTGGCTGTCATTTAACAGCCATTGTCTAGAAAATACGGATGTTCAAAAATTGAGAACACCTCTCCCCACCCCCAGCAGTTTAATTGATAAGACAGGCTAGAGGAAAAACACTTGGGAGTCTTGCTTGTTGGTGGAGATATATAATGGTGAGGACTGGATTGAATTGGCTCAGGAGTAAGCCCATGTGAACATATTAATGAACGTTTATGTTTCATGTAAGGACTGGGATTCGTTGTCTAGCCTGGCAACTATCAGGGCCTTTCCCCATAGGGTGTATTGTGGAAATTTAATTGTGAGTGTACAGGAAGGCAGCTGAAGCAACATTACAACTGGAGCAGCAGATCATTGTAAATTTAAATGTGAGTGTACAGGAAGGCAGCTGAAGCAACATTACAACTGGAGGAGCAGATCATTGTAAATTTAAATGTGAGTGTACAGGAAGGCAGCTGAAGCAACATTACAACTGGAGCAGCAGATCATTGTAAATTTAAATGTGAGTGTACAGGAAGGCAGCTGAAGCAACATTACAACTGGAGCAGCAGATCATTGTAAATTTAAATGTGAGTGTACAGGAAGGCAGCTGAAGCAACATTACAACTGGAGCAGCAGATCATTGTAAATTTAAATGTGAGTGTACAGGAAGGCAGCTGAAGCAACATTACAACTGGAGCAGCAAATCATTGTAAATTTAAATGTGAGTGTACAGGAAGGCAGCTGAAGCAACATTACAACTGGAGCAGCAAATCGTTGTAAATTTAAATGTGAGTGTACAGGAAGGCAGCTGAAGCAACATTACAACTGGAGCAGCAGATCATTGTAAATTTTTATATGGAAATGTGAATTATAATCATTTGTTTAGGGAAAAGCCCCTTTCATACACAAGGGAAATATATCAGGAGATATGATGGTCAAGCTTGTGGGGTGTTGTACGTAATAATGACAGGTCAGTGGTTTGCTGTCATTCCGAACATGCTTGCACTAACTGTGTATAAAATTGATGATACAAAGGACAGCTTCTATGAGGAGGTGGATCATGTATTTTTTCTGGTCCTGGAACATCATATGGAAGTGTTTATTGCAGATTTTATTGTAAAATTAAGGAGAGGAAGACATTTCAAAACCAGCAGTTGGGAATAAGAGTGTATGTGGTGGTGGTGGTATTAGTAGTAGTAGTAGTAGAAGTACTAGTAATAGCACTTGCTGCAGTAGTAGTAGTGGTGGTGTTTTATCATCATTGAGAACATTGCATCATTCAAAAATACATTTGGACTTCTCCAGATAGGAAGACTCACAATCTAATAGGTCTTGTCATGATAGCAGACAGCAGTATAATATACTTGATGTCCAGTATTTGAGAGGAACTGATGGATACAGATATACAGTTGAACTCGGTTATAACATCATCAGAGGGACTGATTATTTAGTGTCATTATGGATGAGTGTTGTTATAACCAAGGAGAATAATGTTATGGTTAATAGTGACGAACTGGGAACACAGAATATCTGACACTATAGATGAGGCGTCACATATACCAATGTTGTTATAATTGGGTTTAACTGTATTGGATGTAACTGTAAAATTGAAGTCTCAGTCTTTATTTTTTAACCTATATATATATATACACCCATATGTGGTAATTCCGCCATGTATCATTGTTGCTAGAGCCTGATGAAAACTTAATGAACACAAACCTGGAACATGTAGCTGCAACATTCATGACAACAAAGTAACTTGTTCTGCAAATAGATATGCTTTACCGCTTGATTATGTTATTTAGGTCATCAAATCAAGAAGAATGAAATGGCATGACATGTTGCATATATGGGAGAGAAGAGAGGTGCATTGAGGGGTGTGGTTGGGTAATCCAGCGGTGTGTTGACCACTTGGAAGAGCTAGGAAGAGATGATTGGCTAGAATTAAAATGTATTCCAAAAAATAGGATGGACTGTTGTGGCTCAGGACAGGGCCAAGTGGAAGGCTGTATGTGAACACTCTTATGAAAATTAGAGTTCCATATTATGTGGGGAATTTCTAGGGAGTTGGTTGGTTAGTTAGTTAGTTAGTTGTAAGTTGAATTTACAGTGGTTAAAATGTTTTCACTTTACAATCTTCTGAAAATTAACAATATTTGAAGTTTTTGTACTTGAAAGGGAATTTGCAGTTTGTTTTACCAGGTTGCCACAGGGCATAGCATATTTTTTTTATTTTCTGTTGGTATAATAGTAAAGCTAGTATAAGTGTCTATTTTTTGTGAGCTTGTACACTGATGGGTTTCTTTTCTGAACAATTCAGAATTGCCATGCGCCGAGCAGACAGAAAAACATTTAAAATTCCGAAGGCTCTGTGGAGCCGAGCTGCTACAACTCCACTTGTGAAGGAAGTTTTTGAGATGTTTTTCCCTGAGCAGCTTGACAAGGATGAGAGCAAGGTGAGCACAGAGCAGTTCACATATTCCCCTCAAAGTAGAGCAGTGAAACATATCTTTTAAACTATTAGCAGAAACTGCTGGAATTCTATGAGTGAAGTTACATTTCTGTGTGTATTTCTTTTGAGATATGGAAGGTAGTTATAATATGATGGCACCTGTAGCGTACTTTATAAGCAAAATTTATGGTACTGAAATTCGATGGATGGTACATTGTGGGGAAGGAACAAGGATAAGAGGAGGACTACTGAATAGAGGGACTGATAAGGTTGAAGAGTATTAAAAGAAAGTGGGAATAAGAAGTTGCTATACAGTAGCCAGAGAATGGAAGTAATGGGGGAGGTTTGTGTTGGAAGCCAAGAGGCAATGGACCTTAGTGCTTGAACTGGCATATGATGGCCTAAGACTGGAAGGAATGGGGGTTGATTGTTTTGGAAGCTGGGGTCCACAGTGGACTATAGTGTTTTTGGATGATGATGATGATGGTGATGTGTTATGACTTGGTGTGACATGGTGTGTTGCAAAGAGAGGGGAAGCCTGGAAACACTGCAGTGCACATGTGCTACTAACTAGCTTACAGATATTGCCTAGTCTATTGCACACGTCACTACTTTGTGACAGCTGCCTCTAGTCAGTCACTGGAACTGCTTCCAAAGCATTTAGGATGCATTACTATTAGTGATTAAGATCATGCATGCAATAGTTTCTTCAGGAGCAGGATCAGAAAAGTCTAAAGGTGCGGTATGGTTTGGGATAAGCAAGCATTATATCTTCAGTGGAGAATTGAAAGTAATTACTAACATTGTGTGTGTGTGTGTGTTTGTGTGTGTGTGTGCGCGCACGCGTGCGTGCGTGTGTACGTGCGCGCGCGCAACATTTTGGAGCAGCGTAGTAGTCTCATCTTCAGTGGTTGAAATGTCTGACATTTTCAGACATTTCAACCCTTAATGATGAGAACACTACCCTGTGTGAAAATGTTGGCCACCAGGCACCTAATGATGCAGTGTCATATCCCTGAAGAACAGAAACCTCAGTGAATGAATAATTTAAAAGGAATGGTGAAAATCTCTACAAATTTTGATTTTGAAGATGGTTCATACCAGGGGTGCACAAATCGTGGGTGCTGGGTTGCAGTGGCAACTAAATTTTGTATGGTGATGCCTTCTCAGTATGGAACTTGCCTAATGTTACCATTTTGCCACCCGGAATTTTGAAGTGGCTCCTAGATTTTTGGAAAATATGCTTCCCTGTTTTATCAGTCAGTATTTCAGTAATTATTTACCTGTAGTAGTTTTAATATCCTTTCTGTTGATTTAAGTGAAATTGGAAGGAACAGTGGACTATGATTAGATTTTTATTTTCAACAAGTGTGAAAAATATAGTGAAATTTATGGGAGAATGATGGTAAGATATGGTAGTGTTTTACTGTGTAGGTGGGAAGATTAAAAGGTTGGGAGACTAGTGTTATTAATTATGCATTTTCTTTGCATCCATTAAATGTAACTTGTTGCGGTGGAAATGCTGACCAATCTTCTTATCCATGACAACTAGAGATTTAGCATTTATGACATGAGACGTAATCTTAGTCCTGGACAGAGACAATGCATCGATGGCCTAAAAAATCAACTGCAAGCATTCTGTTCTGATAATATCAGGAGTGTATGGCTTACTGGCTGAAATGCAGTGAAAAATGAGGTGATTAGTTACAAAATTAAGATATATGTAGCTTCTGTGTGACTGTTTTTCTAAAACTTAGAGCAACATCGTCTCTGCAATTTATACTTACTTTGTCAGATGGCAGTATATTTTGCCAGGTTTAATATTTGTATCAAGATTAAAACTAATTTTACTACCAGTTACTGTTTTGAGAAAGTGTCAAAATGCTTTTAACAAATGCTGAGTGTGACATAAGATCTTGCATCATGTGCCATGCTGGTGGAAGAAATTGCAGAAGTAAATGGATACTGCACTGTTCTGTCAGCACAACTGTAACCTTTGTTACCATCAAATCTTGCTATTATAATCTATTGTCTTTGCAAATCGTGTTTTTTAGATAATTACTCCTGAACTATGTATAATCTATTGTCTTTGCAAATCGTGTTTTTTAGATAATTACTCCTGAACTATGTATAATCTATTGTCTTTGCAAATTCCATTCTTTAGATTACTCCTGAACTACCCTCCTGAAATCAGCGGACAACTTCTAGAGGCTGCTTGGTCACCACGTCATGTTTTTATTGTTCTGGCTTGTAGAAACCTGTTCCAAAGAGTCACTGTAAACATCTTTATTGTTTCTTGTGATACAGAGTTGTACATTATTCCATGCAGTTCAAGAAGTTACTATCTGTAACTGTTGATTTGAGAATTGTCGGTAACCTGAAGTGTCTCTTTGTTGGTCACATCATTTGAAATGGTGTGTATAGGCACCTCGACGTCGCAGATGTGGCGTTTGTGAGGCATGCCAATTGCCAGACTGTGGAACCTGTGTGTCATGCCAGGATATGGTGAAATTTGGAGGTGTGGGACGTAACAAACAGTGCTGTTTGCAGCGCAGGTAATTTGAAGTGTCCTTCAGAATGACTAATGTATTTAGATTTTTATTATAAGTTATTAGTCATTCATATAAGTTAAGAAAACAAGAATATAGTAGAGTGGGGTGTGAGTATGTGATGGTTTGCTGTAGATGACTGTGAGAGACTGATCAACAAATAAAGTGAAACATTATAAGATATAATTGGCATGACGATTGCAGTTTAGTATGAATACGCTTTTGAAGATGATTTGTTCCAGTTTGTCTGTATGACATTAAATGTTTTACTGTTGCATTTTCCTTTAATTTCTTGGGCGCATTCAGGATGAGCAGCATCCAAATTAGGACTGAGATACCCCCACAGAAAAAAGTTTGAGGATGTCAAGTCTGTAGAGAATGCTGGCCAAAGAATGTTGCTAAATTGTGAAATGAAGTGGCCTAGAAACTTTCCCCTACGAAAAGTCTTGCCTTGTTGGTTGTTTCACTATCCTGTTGAAACCATACATTTCTTATGCTTTGTGTTATTTGTTATGGATCTCTGGACAAAAATGTTTGGAACATTGTGCAGTATCAGGCCACTTAATTTCAAAATGTGATGACATTTCTTGGCCAGCACATTCCCCCGAGTTCAACAGCTCCAGAACTTTTACTGTGGGGTGTGTAATGTATGTGCTACTCACACCTGCTGCACCAAAGAACATAAAGGGAACTGCAGGTATTAATGGTGCTATATTGCAGTGAGTTACCCAGAACTTAAACTAGTGATAACAGCATTGTATCTTGCACGTCTTCATGCCCCATTGTATAGATCCAAGATTTGTTATGAAAGTGCTGAAATGTATTATGGACTTGGCTGTATTGACTGAAAGTTTCTGACTTTCTGTAATATGTGTAGGTAATTATCTAGTTAATGAATTGCTGAGCATTCACAACCTTCTGAACCCTTTCCCCAGTCATATTGTTTTAGTCTGCTTCACCACCTTCAGTTCGAGACAAACTCACAATCAAGTAGAACATATATTAATATTAAAACAATTATTTATGTAATTTGTATTTGACAGTATTTAATGAATTTAATATATATATATATATTTTAAAGCCAGTTTACTAATTAGTTGGTTAGGTCGCTATGCCAGGGTTGTAGATCACTTAGCCATAAAGAACGTTGCCCAGGGTGCACCACTAGGAGGTGGATCTACTTTGCACTTTAGGCATGACTGCTTGGGCACACATCTTCATCACATCGGAATCCGCCCTGACCCCTACTGCATGCTATACAGCCTCCGCGAACCCATGGACAGAAACCATCTTGCACAATGCACTGTACTATCTAATAAGACAGAGTGTGAGCGATACTGGGAGGCCAGGACAAGAATGATGGAAAATTGATTTTGTTTCTTTTCTATTACTATTTTATGTGACTACTCCTTATCATTAGGACTCTTATATTTACTTTGAATGTTTCTTTTGTTTAGTATTTATAGTGTAATTTTAGCATTTTACCTTAATTGGTCATATAGGTCAATAATAAACAATCAATGTACCTGCCTTTAGGAAAATAAAATTGTATATTTGTTAGAAGATGGTTTGTGCCACTGTGAATTTTTGAGCCCTGTGTATTGTAAAATTTAAATATTTTTTTTAGAATATGGTTTGTGCCACTGTGGATTTTTGAGCCCTGTGTATTGTAAAATTTAAATATTTTTTTAGAAGATGGTTTGTGCCACTGTGGATTTTTGAGCCCTGTGTATTGTAAAATTTAAATATTTTTTTTTAGAAGATGGTTTGTGCCGCTGGATTTTTGAGCCCTGTGTATTGTAAAATTTAAATTTTTTTAGGATTTTTGAGACCTGTGTATTGTAAAATTATTTTTTTAAAGGATTTTTGAGCCCTGTGTATTGTAAAATTTAAATATTTTTTTTAGAAGATGGTTTGTGTCACTGTGGATTTTTGAGCCCTGTGTATTGTAAAATTTAAATTTCTTTAAAAGGATTTTTGAGGCCTGTGTATTGTAAAATTTATTTTTTTTTAGATGGTTAGTGCCACTGTGGATTTTTGAACACTATGTATTGTAAAATTAAATTTTTTTTAGAAGATGGTTTGTGCCACTGTGGATTTTTGAGCCCTGTGTATTGTAAAATTTAAATATTTTTTTTTAGGTGATGGTTTGTGCCACTGTGGATTTTTGAGCCCTGTGTATTGTAGGATATGTGCAGTTTTGAAACACTTTGATGATGTTTGCAGGTGCCCAAACATGGCCATTCAGGAGGCAGAGGACTCTGAGATGGAGGACAATGAAGATCCATTGACAGAGAGTACAAAGTCGGACGTGTCATTTGCTGGCAGGCCGAAAGGTATTCGCATTCGTGAGAAGCGTGATGTCAAGTGGCTTGGGGAACCCATCAAGGTTGACAGTAGGCGGAAATTCTTCAGGTAAGTTGCAAAATCCCTTATCACAACAAAAACAACAACAATAATTGTTTTTGTCATCATCATAATCATCATCATCTTTTGTTACAGGCCTCTTCTGCATGGTACTGTTTCTCTTGAACCAACTGTGATCCCCACCACTTTGGCTTCAAATTTCAGACTACAGTACTCTCTGTATTAGTATGATGTTTCAAGTGTAGCTGTCTTTTATAGTGAATCTGTTGATTGTTTTCCTGATACGGCTTCCAAATTTTTCTTTAAACCTTTTGTTACTGTTATTGCTGTAATCATCATTTCGTGTTCCATGTTCATTGTATCTCTATACATTAACCCTTTCCAATCCAATTTTTCTGCCAGCTGCATACTCCCCAGCTCTTATTTGTTTTGGGCGGGAAAGAGGTTGGTGGATTACTTGTAATTATCCTACAGTTTTAAAAGAGAAAAACATAGAGAAACAGAAAGAGTACAACCTGCGCTATCTGTTGGCTAAAGTCCGTACTACACGAGGAAAAGCGTCGGACAGGCTCCGACAGCGGGCGAACAAACGCAACAAAAACCGTGTCGGACGTCTTCTGACATGGGAGCGGAACAGGAAAATCATACTGTCGCATGAGGTCCGACGTAGGATCGGAAAGGGTTAACTCTTGTATTTACCTTCTTTTCTGCTCCCTTGTGTGTGTGGCATTTCTGTCTGTTGATATTGCCACATCTGTCAGTTTGCATGTTGTCTCTCTCTCTAGTTATTACATCTGGGCTTTTTGCCATAACTCTCCATTGCACTTATCTCTTGATTCTGTAATACTGTCATGTCCTTTTATTCACGTACTGGTTTACGTGTATGTGTGTACCATTTGTCTGTCATTTTGATCCCTTGTGCTTTGCATTTTGAATTTATTATTTATTTATTTATTCTGAATTCACAGTGGTTTAGCTGGTTTCAGAGTCCAGATCACTGGCTAAGCACTTCTTATTCATTATTCTGATAAAAACGTTTGAACATGCTGATGTTGGGTGTTACTTCATTCTGCTTGAGCATACATAAACCAGGTCGAACTTGAACAGTTTCAAACTTCTGTAATGTTTTACATTTTTTATGCAACTGTCCAATATACACAGTCTCTCACTTCCAACCTGTTACACAATATTTATTATTAACCCTTTAAACCCCGAATTAAATCCCATGTGCTGTTTGCTGGCATTATTAGGAGCTCACCATTTTCTCCACGTTAGCAGAATAAGGGTTAAATCATTAACTTTTAGGCGACTAATGTCATATATATATATATATATATATATGTAGCACC
>Ga0268261_10002942_pt1 | contig 12380 bp, 5 predicted proteins | sample TergutNc150P1_FD_190353 | JGI IMG/M metagenome (GOLD analysis project Ga0268261, IMG submission 190353) | Nasutitermes corniger P1 segment gut microbial community from laboratory colony in Florida, USA - Nc150 P1 (SPAdes) (version 2) | ecosystem: Host-associated > Arthropoda: Insects > Digestive... | reverse complement strand
GGGGGGGGGGGGGGGTGGTATTAGTCTTCCCGAAGTAGTTTAACGCGAAAATTCATGAAGAGAAAGCTCGTAATGAAACCCAAAAGATCAGTTAATATACTTTCATTGTATGATTGGTCGAACAGAGAGAATCTGCTGCTGTCAAGCGCAATCAGTAATTCACAAACAATACTTCAGTGTGTAAACATATAATTTATGGATTATGTAGTGTTGCGTATTACCGTGTACTTGTGTTATACGCGTAGATAACCAACAAATGAACGTTTTATTTGGGAAAAAGTCCCTAAATGTTACCTCCTACGTGTTTTGGCTCACGGCGATTGCAAAGGAGTACAAATGATAATGGCCCTGAGTGGGCTGAAACATGCAGGATGTGATATTTAGGGACTGTTTGACAAATAAAAATTGTATTTTTGGTTAACTGTTGATGTTTGTTTAAGGCATATCTTTTATCTGTACACTTTATTATTTGTTACACCCAAAGAATAGATATAAAACTAGCAACCCTGCTTCTTGGTCATGTAAACGAGTTCAAAACATGAAACTTTAGGGGCAGACTGCCCAATTCAGCTCGGGTCATGGGTTTGTGTCCGCGACTTGCTACGCTTCATGTTACAGGCCTTTGCGATGGGCTGATTGGACGTCCAAGAAGGCCATAATTTGGGTCACGGATTCCCATGAAAAGTTTCTACGGACTGTTTTAGGATCGGTTCTGAACATAAGCAGAAAAATGTTCTCGATCGTTATGGGTTTAACAAGTTATAGGACTCCTTCCTGGCTCCCCCCCAGCTTTGTAAGACATGTCGTTCGGCATGGCATATTCAGCACTTGATGTATTTTGTTAAATAGAAAAAAATATTGGGTAAAAGATGTTTTCGTTCCGGGCTGCTATAATCTTTCGCACAGAAAGTACTTAATTTGTATAGCTAATTATACTCTATGAGCTAATGGTTAGGGTAGATTCCTTAGTAGTTAATGTTCTTACTTATGGTTGTGACAAACATTTGAATGGGAGATTCTCCTGACTCCAAGAAGCGTTCTTAACTTGATCTGTGTAACACGCATATTGGTTTCAGTAAGTGTGTGCTAACACTCGAGAGTAGAAGTAAACATGTTTGGTGTTTCATTGGAAGTTTTGGTAATATTTGCAGTTTCCACAAAGAGACTCAACAAAATGCATGTCATAAATTAACTTGGCCGCATGGAAAACTTGTGGTAGTCACGAGCACCACTGATTTCTTTCCCAGTGCCGCGTGAAATTGAAGGTCATTTTGAAGCTTCATGGAGGTAAAACAGTCGATGAGCCTTCATGACACGCAGTATAATAACAATATTGCCTAACTGATGGGGAAATGGGAGACATTTGAACGTCTAGTCGGAACAAAGAATATACTGTCTCACCTGTGTGTTACAGAAACTTAGCTGGCTTATCAATCAACTGGAAAATACATTCCGCGATTACGCCACATGAGAGCCTTTTATATTCTGGTCATAATGCCTGCAGCAATTTACATTATTTATAGAAATATCGGAAAGGGATGTCTGATAATAGGAAATTCGGAAGGAACTTAGAGGTTTAAAGTTGAAAATACATGATGTAATGTTGGTGTAGACTTGCGCATCAGAAGCTACACTGAGGACCAACAACACAAACAATCAGACAACATACATGGACGACAATGTATCCAGTCACAAAGGGACTGACATTCAAATAATGAGACAGGTGACGTCAAAGTGAGCACGGCATGGGGCCAGGAAACACAAACCCATTGCATTCACACACGATTTGGATTCACCAAATCATTGCGATACGTTAATTATTTCCGCTTAACATGGTTCCAATGTTCGTACTCCATATAGTACGGATTCAGAGATTTAAATCAACATGTCGGGAGGAGAGATAAAATTACTAACATGCCATCTCAGAGAAATTTCTGGATTTGTTCAGATTTGTAGCTGCCTTGAACTCACCTGTCCCCAGGACTGCAGGCACCCAAGCCAGCCTTAAAATTCACGAATAAAAATGCGTCACCGAAAATCAGTCTATCCCACTTAACCCTTCATAGGGCCTCGTTATTACAGCATCAATTTATAGCTCAAATATAAGTGATTGTTTTAGATATTAGTAGATTTTAATAGAGTAATTATGATCCTAATGAATATACCGTTTGAAAGAAAATTTTAAAAATAAAAGGGGCTGTCAGAAATTCATTTTAAAGGGATTATTGGAAGTGACGGTGACAATATGAAAATTTTTGGCGAGAAGGGACTGCTGTCACCGTGGAAACTGAGACGCTTATCATACTGCGAAATAACACCCTCGGGGCAGACGATTCCATGTTAAATGGCATAGAAGAGAACCTATCACTTTTGTTCTTTTATTTTGTATACTATGTCAGCATCTGTAGAAAATAGTTGTCGTGAAGTCTGAGGCCTCAAAGTCGATTAATTTTCTGAATACCAAGTCTCGACTTTTTTAAGATTTGGTCAAATTCATTCCCCCCATGAATTTTTAAAACACAATGTCTTCGGAATTTTTATGTTAGGGAGATATTGGGAGCTTGTTTTTAATATAATATTACGCGCTATGTAACTACATACAGCACATTTACGTTACTTAGTCTATAAATGGAGCTACTCCTGTTTATATTTTCGTTTTTGATTTTCATCCTTCTTCCCAAATTCGACATCGTGGCAAAAATAACACAAAAGACTCCGTTCTCTATCACACAAAACGCCTTGAAGGATGTAAAGGGCTGAAGTGTATAACGCCAAAAAAAAAAAAACAATAAAGTGGTATGTGCTGCGAGTCACATATATGGGAAGATTCATGGCACGTCAGTAAACATGTTCGGAAAATTCCACATCAGCTTGTAGTGTCGGTGGCACAATTGTATTTTTATGGTACTTCCGAGGTTGGAAATTTGATAAATAGTAAATGCCAGACACAAGGCAGTATGGTAATAGCTCAGCAGGAACAGCCGAATAAAACGTAGTTGCAGTATAATATTACTTCCCAACTTACTTCTGTTTTCCAGATGAACGCATAAAATCTCCGAAGCAAAAGACAATACTTTTGTCGGAAGTTTCCTTTTCGACCCATAGCTCAACGCATATGCTGAGAGTTCTGGTCATTAGACTTTCGCGATTGGACATGTGTTTGCAAGCCTTTTGTATCCGACATTTATAAGGCCGCTTAAGTGTCAAAATTAATTTTTATCAAGACGGTTTTTGCCCAATAATACCAATATTTGTTTGTCTGCAACTTGATCTGTGTGGGACGCTGGAGGCAGGCTTTTTCCAAAAGCGACTTTTGTTTGTTCCGCGTTGTCATCACATGTTCCTTTCCCATTATCTCATTCTGCTTCGATACTGAAGCCCCCCTTCGTGATGGTACAGAAACATGTAATTTTACAGTTTTATGTACCACGCAGAAGGTATAAGCCTTTATCTTCTGTACTCCATTCTATTGCTGTCGAAGATGTGCAATTGGATGTTGTTGGTTCAGACACACAGCGACTGTATCATGCTTAACACAGTCCGATGTTGCAGCAAAGGACCTGCAGTACGCTATATTATTTTGGCTGTATATAACTAACGGGTGTGCTGCCACCTGGTTATTGTTCAGTGCAGACGAATACTTCTCCTGCAGGAGTAACAAGCAATATGAAATGTCGCAGATAACTTAAGAGTTTCTTTCATCATATTTTAGAAGGCGTTCTGTTCTGTGACCAGCAAATATCCATTTCATTGCACATAATGTTCAAGTAAGGAAGTCTACAAACTTGTAAGTGTACGTTTTGTTTCAAGAATAGTGTGTCTGCCGAAATCCGTTGCTTGTATAATGCATTGTTTCCTGTACTACTACTACTATGATGTTCTAATGTACTAATACTACTATGATGTTCCACTGTTTCCTACCGCTTCCTCCAAGGCAGAGGTATTTTATTTTTAGGTAATTTCGCAAAACTGCAAAAATGGACCACTAGTTTTGTCATGTCTGTCTGCCTGTCCGCATGGGAAAACTCGGCTACCACTGACGGATTTTAATGAAATTCGATATTTGAGAATTTTCCAAAAATTTGTCGAAAAACTCAAATTTTATTAAGATCTGGCACGAATAATGGGTACTTCAATTGAAGACCTATGTATATTTATGACAGTATCTTGCTGAAATATTTCAGAGAGGTTTGTAGAGAAAATTGGGGCACACGTTTTGTGTAAAATAACTTTTTTCCCGAAAATCGTGCCTTTTATGAGACCCAGTGGAAAAATATGTTCGAACCAAATAGGCCACAGGTGACAATACAATAGACGCATGTGCTTTGCATGCTGTGTAACTAAGGCTACAAACGAACACTCGGAATATGTAATACTTACTGCTTTTCCAGGGCAACAATTGTTACTCGAAAGGGTCTCAATTTACCTTTACAGTGCCTGTCTTTTTCATTTCGTATGTCGTAGAACAATCAGCATACTTGTCCACGTGAAAAGGACCGTAGGAACACGTATGATTCTAGTAATACTACTATGATGGTCTCTATCGTTAATGATTCTGTCCCTATTATGTGAAATACTCTTGCGCCTTCATGTTATGCGTTTCATATTCTGGTGACACACAGACGGTATGTGTAGTGGCAAAACCGTCTGAAATATAATGGCACAGATCCCAATCTCACATGTACTATTTATAGAAGTTCACTTTTATTTGTATCAGGGGACAAAGAACAATTTAATTGCAGTTTCCTTTGCTTATTCAACCACAGATTATTAAGCAAGGAAACACAGAACCTTAAAGCAGACAAACGATCGTGCGCACACGGTAGACGGAAGAGCCTCGGCACACACTTTTAGTGTTGGATCGAGAAGAAAACTTCAAATAAAATAACTTTCTTGTGCTTCGGAAGTTTTGTTAGTTATTTATCTGGAATAAATACATAAGTAATGTTTTAATATTGTTATTATTTTTTGTTTTGTTTTCCCCCTCTTCTGAGTTCTTTTCACAGTACTTTGTATCTTGTTTCTTATTTTTCCCTTTTCTTTTATCAGATTATTATATAAATTCATTTGTGCAACCGACGCCACCAGCTCTTGTAGAATTTTCAGGGCATATTTATTGTTTTGGCATGGAACTTCCCACACAGCAACCTCTTCACCCCACTCATTTCTAGAAGGCACTGTGTAAGGCAGAAAAAGAAAGATTACGTGGAATGTATTCGATTGTATCGAGGTTAATAGCACATTCCTCTACTTATGTGTGAAGTAACTTAAACGTATTGTATTTTGTAACGCGCGTAACATTACCTTTCAAAGGATCTCCCGTCCAGGCCTTTATTTGAAACCTGTCTGGAGATACGTTTCGCAACAGTTTCTTTGTCCAGATCCCCAGCGAGTAGCTACACAACGCAAAAAATAAAAAAAAAAAATACCATAGATTTTTCCTTTTTCACTTACTTGAATATGCATGTTATTGCTATTTGGCGTGAAAGTGACCATCCAGAAAAGGACGCGGCCATTTCCTTACACCCTAATATATTGCTTTTAACTCTCTAGCCCGACAGATATCATATTACCTGTTGATATACCTATTAGAACTTCTCAATTTTTAGATAGCAAAAGCAATAAGGCACGCTTTTTTTTAATGTATTTATGATCCGACAAGTTTCGGATTAACCGCCATCCTCAGGTATCGTAGTAATACAGCAGGAACATTGAGATTCTTGTGTACAAATAATAAATACAATATAAAATAACAATATAACAACGAACAATACAATCGATGCAGGATAATATAAGCGATTATCTAAACGATTAAGAAATACAGTATAATTTTATGTTTATGTTTATATTTGTACTTATATTTTCATTTATGTATGTATTTATATTTATATTTTTATATTACCCTTCATCGTTTTGTTTGCAATGATACTTATATTTTAAATATAAAAGCAGAAGCAATCCCATTACAGGCCTGGACAGGCCCTGAGGGTTCCAGGAGGTTGAGGCTCCCAGATTTCAAGACAATCGGCACATGAAGGTGGTAAGGATGTCAGCCCTACGCACCGGCCGCCTTTACCTCCAGGAAACATTCCTGGTACTCATTTCTGTTAGAGGCTGAGTCGACCCCAGGGCCGGAAGGATTATGTCAATGAAAAAATCCAATGACACCATCGGGAATCGAACCCGCGACCTTCCGACTTGTAGCGCAGTGCCTCAACCAACTGCGCCACCGCGTGCCCCTAATATTTTAAATATACTTATCTTTAATATTAAGCGGTCTTCTAATTTTCCTAAAGTATTAATGCGAGCCCTGAGGATGGAGGTTAACTTAAAATATGTTGAATCCTAAATAAAGGCCCATGATAAGCGTACATCATTCGTTTTACTGTCTTATTACACTGGTGAACTAGGTAGCAATATCTCTAAAAACTTCTTAATTTTATCATAGGTGTATTACGTTTTTATTTAAATTAAACCCGTCTTCGGCTCATAAAATGTTGTGTTATTTACATCAAAGAATTAGTAAGCATGTCTTGCACATTTACTTTCTGAGGGCCCCTCATATTTATTAGTGACCAATACGTGCCGAGAAATTAATTATTATTGGGTTTAGTTGTTAGCAGTGGATAAACAAACTGATCACCATGGAGCTAGCAACAAATATGCTGGCTAGATAGCTTATGGCATTTGAAGGGTTAAGATCTGTTCCTGTCTGAGGAAAGGGCAGACAACAGAGCGAGTTGTAAACTGCCTGAGAACCAACATTGGAAAGCAAGGATAAGTCCACAAAACACAAGACACCAAGCGGTGTAATATGTACAGTAACACACAATTCGATCAGAATGGCTGTAGGTTATCGAAACCGATGACGTCACCAGACTCACCATTTTAGAATCCTCTATTTTGCTGATTGATCGTAGATAGATGTTCACACTGACCAAAGTTGCTGCGCTCAATGATGGAAAACAACAGAAAAAAATATGCATTAATTTTATATTGAAATGAATGCCAATATAAACAGTTTAAATTGATCTGGAACTGCATCAATCAGCAACACCACGCATGCGCGCAGCAGCAGCCACTCTAATGCGAAGGAAAATATGTATCTACCTGGTTTTGTGCAGATATCCTCTTGGGTAGTGCTGGCCAGGGATGAGTCACACTACGTACCATGACACAGTTGTTGGACCAAGTATAACCAGGACCCGGTACAGGTACCACATGTCATGCAGGAGTCACGCTGGTGCCCTTGGTACCCAAAGTACAGGGGGTGACAGGTCACGCACTTCATGTACTATCTTTCTGGCAGCAGCAGCCGAGGGATTAACACCACTAACACAGAAGCCACTATTGGGCACGATCCAGAGCCAGTTCTATCCACTCCCTTTTCTCACAGTCTAGTATAATCGATTCTGTCTTACCACTTTCCTAGCTCTGTGTTAGCAGGAAAGTTTCATCGCATCCAAGCCCCATCTTCACAACTCAAAGGTGTATCTTTCCATAAAATTCTTTGTCGAACAAGTGTCTTCCTTACATGTAATTTCCTCACGTGAAATCTAAATTTATTTCTTGTTTGTTATCCTAACCACATGTCTGGCCCGTCACGTCATATATTTCACCATACTAGCAGTCCTAGATGAATATGCACGAAGAATTATTTCTTTATACAAATTAGGTCTAACGTCAATTGTTATATAGTGCTTGTATATCTGTGTTACTGTCCAACAGCTGTGGGGAATTTAGTGGCAAGCTTCGGTAGGGCAAATGAGTACGTAACAACTATGAGGACTGTAGTGGTTATCAGACGGCAGTAGGTTCTGAATTTAGTGTTGTTACAAGAATAAAGGCAGCAGGGATGCAAATCTGACCGATTACACTGTTCAACACACAAAATGTTATGGAAGCGAGACTAACAAAACTTTACTATTTTGAGGCCGCTGAATTCGAAAATGGCATTAGAAATGTTTAGCTTAGCTTTAGTTTTCGAGTTGCAGATATGGCCTGAAATTTAACTTTTTTTTCAACTAAATATTATATCTCTGTCTTCAAAAGTTGGCAACAATTTAACCGGGCGCCGTAATCCTCATACAACGATGAAATCACATGATCGGCTATCGTCGCTGCAGGTGTTCGTCACGTGATCAGTAAAATTTTTGCCTGTCAACTCTCTTCGGTTCTTATTAAGTGTTGTACGAAAGCGGTCGTATTGTTGATGGTGTCACTAGGTTCTTTCATGAGAATTGTGTCGTGATATTTTCAGCTGGCATTCTTGTGAGTGAGAGAGAGAATTCAGAGATTGTGTAGTATATTTATAAAAAATGTCCCGGAAGTGCGTAAATAACCCGGAAAACTTCTGTTGTATTTGCGGAGAAGTGACATTTGCCTCAAGGAAATGTTCGATTACTCCAACTATAAAAAAGGCATATTCCTTGTATTTCGGCTGTAAGGTAGGGGACCAGGACAAAAAATGGGCACCACACGTGTGCTGCACTATCTGTTCATCCAAACGCAATGCGTGGGTGAATGGAAAAGGACGTATGCCGTTTGGAGTGCCCATGGTTTGGAGGGTGCCTAGCAATCACAGTATTGACTGTTATTTCTGTATGGTGCCACCTATTAAAATGGTATGTCCATGAAGAAAAATCAACACTTGTGTATCCGAATATACCATCAGCAATTTGGCCTGTGCCTCATGGCGATGGACTTCCTGTTCTTGAACATCCGGACAATTTTTCTATGTACTCTGACGACGAAGACAGTGTTTCTTCAAACAGCGAAGAACAGCAGCCATCAGCTTCAAGAGATGCAGACTACTTGCCAAGCACAGACTCCTCCAATCACATGATCACAGAATGTGAGCTCATTGACCTCATCAGGGATCTCGAACTTCCAAAAAATAAGGCAGAACTTTTGGCATCAAGGTTACAACAGTGGAATTTACTAGACCACTCCGTGAAAGTGACAACATTTCGCACCAGAAACCAAGAATTCGAACAATTATTTAAAACCGTAGGTTATTTCATCTACTGCAAAGACATTGATGGTCTGATGGATGCAATGCATATGAGGAACAGCCCTCAGCAGTGGCGACTATTCATTGATGCTTCAAAGACAATTCTTAAAGCAGTACTCTTACACAATGGAAATACTTTGCCTTCCATTCCTGTAGCATATGCTCCCAGCACAAAAGAAACGTTTGCAACTATGAACAACATCCTGGTTGAAGTAGACTACAAGAAGTACCAATGGGAATTTTGTGGTGATTTTAAGGTAATCGCCGTTTTATTAGGACTGCAAGCCGGCTACACCAAATATTACTGTTTTCTGTATGAGTGGGATAGCCACGCCAGAGGCACCCACTATTCTAGGAAACATTGGCCCCACAGAAAATCATTAACAACTGGAATGAAAAATGTAATACATAAGTCTTTGATAAAGCCAAGCAAAGTTATTCATCTCCCACTACATATTAAATTGGGGCTTATGAAGAATTTTGTAAACGCTTTGGATGTGAAGGGTCCTGTATTCATGTACTTATGTGGAAAATTCCCCAGGCTCACTTTCGAGAAAGTAAAAGCAGGTGTGTTTATTGGTCCTCAAATCAGACAACTTATTAAAGACCAGTAATTTGAATCAGTGTTAAGCGACAAGGAGAAAGCAGCATCGCAATTCTTTGAAAAGGTTTCGAATGGTTTTCTGAGAAATTTCAAAGCTGCAAATTTCAGAGAACTTGCACAAGATCTGGTGGATTTATATGAACATCTGGGGTGCGATTTGTCGCTGAAAATGCCCTTCTTATTTTCACACCTGGATTTCTTTCCATTAAATTGTGGTGACGTGAGCGACGAACATGGAGAGCGCTTCCATCAAGACATTTCGATGATGGAGCACAGGTACAAAGGGAAATAGAGCGCTGTCATATTAGGTGATTAGTGCTGGATGATGAAAAGAGATGTTCCTGAAACAAAATACCATCTACAGGCCAAAAGGACACTTCGTTAAGGTAGTAATTTTCTATTAAAATTTATTGTACATATAACTATGATATTGCTATTATCTCGAAAACAAGAGCTAATCAAAGAATTTTAGAATTATTTTCGTATTCTGCGGCCCAAAAAACATAAAGATAGTGTATTCACTTAACCATAACATTCAATCATCCAAAATCTGTTGAACAGTGGCGCTGTGTGGCGCTGACATCAGTAATATGGGCAGATTTACATCTATGCTTCAATGTGGGTTCTTGGCCTGTGGTGCGCTGCACAGGACGTACAGTGTTGGTTGCATCCATCTTGTCCATGAGTACCTTCAGTTTGGTGCTTCTTGTGCAAAACGGATGGACAGGGCACCCCGAAGAAAATGCATTTAGTAAAGGGAGCTAATTCAAAGTGTAATAAGTGTTCCACAAGTAAAAATAATTGTAGAAAGAAGAAATAAAGCGACGTGGCAAGTAGAATAGTATCTCGACGTGGCAAGTAGAATAGTATCTCGACGTGGCAAGTAGAATAGTATCTGAAGCAACAAGATGTGGATGTGATGATGCACTGCCAAATCATTAAGTATTGTCCCCAAATGTGATAAAATCCGGACCGGCACGTGTGATGTGTTTAACTGCGGTATCCTAATTTAACTACTTTAAATGTTCTGTAGAGAGGTAAATTTTACCTCTAGTTAAATAAACTACACGAAAAAATATTAGTATGCGTATGTATTTTAACATCCGTGGGACTAACAAGAACTACAAATTAGCAATTAAAAGAAGTAATTACATTCTCTACGTAATTTCCCCTAGGGGAGTTATCCATTAAGGTAAATTTGCCAGTTATCACTTCAAAATATGGCACCTTCCCTATATTGGTCAATCTTATGCAAGGTAACTAACGAATAATCCGTAAAAATGGCAGAAAATTATTTTTGCCTTTGTTTTATTCCTTTCTCATATCTACCTCCTTCCCTCCTCTCAACATTATGGCTTTCCTATCTCTTTCCCATCCAGCGCCATTCTCGGTCCCTCTTTTCTTCCTTCTCCTTTACTTTATACCGTACCCTGACTTTCTTCCCCTTTCGTACCTTTATCTCCTTCCTCCCATATTCCATTCTCATCCCTGTTATTTGTCCTATTGTTATTCCTCACCCCGTAATCTGCAAAGAGAATATCCTCCCATATCCTAATAACGGTGTGTTGGATTCTGTCCGAGGGCCATGGGTATCAGCCCGGGGCCACATTTTTAAATTATGTATGCACTATACAGTTTACACAGCAATACAACACGTGGCCCATCCACATGGACATTGCGCGTGACCTTAAAGGAGAACAGATTGGAAAAAGAGGGTAGACGGTTAGAAGGGACGACCTTGCATTCGGACGCCTGGCTGGTGTCTTAGACTTGTCGGATTGTATTTTTCAGTTGCAATTCAGTCATCTTTCGTGGCAATAGTATTGTTTGTGAGAGCGGATTTTCTGCTCGCTTCAACGACTTTGTGCCCATCATTTTTTTTTTTTTGCGTTGTGAGTTAATTTTAGTTCATAATGTTTTTACTTATTTAAGCGCTGAATATGGCTTTCGAGTCAAGACAGAAAAGAAAAGTTTCCTACAAATTTCGGACATTTCGGAAGAGATGGACGAAACTATACATTTGTATTGTAATGATGAAAAAGCCATTTTTATTATATGCGTAGAAGCAATTTCAGTTCTTAAGGAATTTAACGTTACGACCCTGAACATATGTCTATATTTAACAGATCTGACGGCCAATTTCGTGAAGTCGAGCTGTCTGAAGTGAGAAGTAAACTGTCTCAGCGAGAATGTTTGAGGTGAGGAAAGAATTAAGGCAAATTAACATGAAACAGGTCGTATTTGGACATACTGAATTCCACTTATTTTAAGAAAGGAATATATTTGTGCAACTGCAAGGGAGCACACAAGTAGTATTCTAGAAAGAGAAAAATTGTAGTCCATACAGTAATACAAATGCTCCGTAATGACATTCTTTTTATTTTATGAAGTTCATATGAAGTTTATTTATCAAATCTGACAAAAGATCTGTGACATTAGTGAAGTCTGATGTCTTAAGTAAAGTAAATTATATTACAGGTCCTTATAACTGTAAAACGAAATTTCGTGAAAACTTTCAGCGAAAGTCCCGAATACGGAAATTTTAAAGAGTTGGTGCAAGGGTTTAGGCACTGGTTCTACATCACAGACGTACAGACTAATAGATGTACTCTGTAACACTTAAAAGGGACACAAGAAGGAGTCATATCACGTTAAAATTTTTAATTGAGATTCGAATACAGGTGGACCGCCGTATCCGCGAATTCAGTATCCGGGGTTTCAGTTATCCGCGGTTGGCCGCGGCCCGAAAAAAAAATGGAAAAT
>Ga0268261_10002941_pt1 | contig 12381 bp, 10 predicted proteins | sample TergutNc150P1_FD_190353 | JGI IMG/M metagenome (GOLD analysis project Ga0268261, IMG submission 190353) | Nasutitermes corniger P1 segment gut microbial community from laboratory colony in Florida, USA - Nc150 P1 (SPAdes) (version 2) | ecosystem: Host-associated > Arthropoda: Insects >... | reverse complement strand
CTTTACACTTTTATATTTGAAAATCATCACCATCAAAACATTTGAAAGCTCTACAAAACAGTGTGTTATGGGTCATGTATGAATAATACATTTTTAATTGTTCTGTTTATTTGTGTAAGATAATGGTGGTACCAAAACTCCTATGCAGGTGTGAGAATTCGACTTTACTAAAGGAGAATGAAAGACTTAAGATAGCAGATGTGTAATGCTGGAGGGCAATTGCAGGATACACATTATATGACCATAAAAAAAATAAATAAATGAAAAAAAATCACTCTGAATTGCAGGTGCAAGGAGGCTAAAATTGATTAAGAACGAATGATACATGCATTCCCAAGCCATGTGTATGACTACACTCCAACTGGTGAAATAAATGTAGACTGACCAAGAAAAAAGATGGGGAGACCAAAATCCCAGAAAGTGGAACAGTGTTTGAATGGCTTATTCCCTGTAGTTGATGATGATGATGATGATGACAACTACATCACTGCAGTCCTTGAATATCTTGATAATTTTCTGAAGTCACAGTTGCTTTACTCAATACATGGCAGCACCACACTTGAGTCTAATATGGAAGAAATTGATATATACTTAAAACAAACAGTAGTGACTGGGTTCTTGGTAGCTGATGATCAGCAAGTGACTTGTATTCATGAACATTTGCTAAAAGTGCATGGTAGATTAACTATGAGTCTAGGACTGTTCAGTGATGGTAAGACAGATTAGAGAGGCTGAAAAAATAGGAGCAGAGCTTCATGACAAAGTGGGCAATAGTCACCTTTGTGCTTCCGTAATGCCTGACAAAATTCCCTGCATTTGTGAACAGATACGTGGCAACTGCCACATAACAACAACAGATTAATTATTCTACACTATGTACACTAGCAAAGGCAGTGTAATTACAGTTACTGAAGAGCTTGGCTATTCCAGTTTCTCTGCTTGCTGGGTGCCATGAAATCTGACAGATGCATGAAGAGAAGCAAAGACTGATCTTCTGTACCAATATGATGTAGGAGGTGAAGGCTTGCTGTTGCAAATTGTCTCAGGACCTGGGTCAACCATTTTGAACCTGAATCCAGGTGGAAATTAATGGAAGGACACCAAATAATATTCCCAAAGGGAGAGGAAATTGAAGAGTGTGTCATCAGCAGAAAAAATCATGGCTACATTCTTCTGGGATAAGAAAGGCGTTATTCTTGCAACTCCTTACCTGGGAAGACAACAGTGAAATCTCACTACCATAACGGAACAATAAGAGGCCTGAATATTTGCTTTGATCAAGTTTGTCACACACACAAAAAATATCATAAATGTTGCAGCTCCATAAAAACACCAGGCGACACTCGAGTGTGTACACCACTGAGGCTATCACAGAAGGTGAATGGGCAATGTTTCTGCACCTACCATACAGTCCTGAATGTATGCCATCAGATTTTCACCTGTTTGGTCCGTTGAAGGGCATGCTGTTTTTTAAAAATAACTGTGCTATAAACAGTGTCGGAGGAAAGCTATGAAGAATTTTCCATGTCTAACTTCTAAGTAGGCATGAGACAAAAATATAGGAAACTTTACTTTCTGACTAACCTGAATAAATAACTAATTTAATGCACATTTATTGTAATAATATTGATAAATGAGCAAGTTATGCATCTTCACATGAAAACATTTTTATGCTCCCTGTTATTATGGAACCCGAAGGTTTATTACAGGACTCACCTTGAAACATATCTGTTTTCATACAGATATGAAACTTAATGAATGCAATCATGAACATCTTATCAGAATTGTGAAGTAACCAATTAAATTTTGAAGAAGGCTGTTGCTTTGGTCTTATCAATTGTTGCAGTTTCTTTATAACCAGTACATTATGCAAATTGGGTCAGTTTCCATCTGCAGTTGAACAAAAGCTTACTGTGACTGTTCTGCAAGCTAGTTATAAAAACAGATAATGGACTAAGTCGGAAGTCACAATCATTATGTTACACCTTTGCCATAAGCTTTAAGCCTTAACAGCCAACACAGTATAACATCCAAGAAAACATGATTCTTTATTGGGATTGCAGTGAGAACCTCAAATCTCACATCTTTGGACCTAGTTCATCTGACTGATGTTCTTGTAACAAACTACTACTACCAAAATTCCATTGTTGGCTTTACTCTCAATAGTTCCTGTGACTTCCAGTTATGTGCACTACACCACACTAAAGAACTGTGTCTTGTTTTATGAATTTTCAAGAATGTAATGTGATTAATATGAAATAAAATTGCAGTTCTTAAGGGCAAGTGGTGTGATTTGCAGTCTATTGATGTTGGTCTTCATGTCAAAGGCTTTATATACTTTTAATATCTTACAGATGAGTGAGAGAGCACATTTCTGTTCACCTGAGCAACATCCACTGGACACTGCAGAAGATTAATGTGCACATGTTGTGTTGCAGAGATCACTGGAGACATTAGGTTTCTCACAGGATGATGTTGTAAACATATTCAAAATTGTGGCATCAGTGTTGAAGCTTGGCAACATTGGCTTCATTCCAACAAATAACATTGATGGAACAGAAGGGTGTACAGTCAGCAATGATTATGGTAAGTTTAGTGATAATTTCAGTTTTATTAATGTGTTTTATTTCAGTTTAAGTTGATGAATGTTTTAATGAACTAGCAATTTTTTGTATTCCATTGTTGGTTGAGAGTAAACAGTCACCCATTGTGGTTATTAATGCATACATATCTCTGTCACTTTACTTGATTGTTATAAACACATTGCATTAGAGAGAATGCCTTGATTTTTATAGTGTTGTGTATTCATTTGTTTTGCACTGTATGTTAGTTACAATAATGGGGAATTTCATAACTATTGATCTGTTCATGTTTAATACTGAGTATTGGTGTGCGTATTACCACTTGACTAATTATCATCATATTGTATGTAGCTCTCAGATGTGAACAAAATACAATAACATAACTTACATACATAAATAATGGTTTGCTTTGCATGTGTAACTTATCAGGTACTTAGAACTTGCGCATCATGAATGCCCGTGGAGGTGAGTATATTCTGTATATTCTAATTTTATATCTAGACAACAATTTCTTGGTTTCTAAGTACATGTAGGAGAATCATAGAAAAAGTATTTATAGCCCACGTAGAAGCATCAAAAACACTGGAGTCAGAACACTTAACACTGTGAGTTCCAGCCCTTTAGCGCTTCATTGGGTCCAGAAACCTGGGCATTTTTGACAAATTGTTTCATGCAACCAAAACCAGAGTTCAAACCATGAATGTTATGGTACATGCACAAATATATAAGCCTGAGCTATGCTCGGGTGTGGGCAGTGCAGAAAGTTGGGACAGCCCAAGCCTCACTCGGGCTTGGACTTAAAAGTGTTAACAAGATTAAAGGCAAGTATATATGTACATAGCAATCAATATTCATTATCACTTCTAAAATTTACATACACCTTTTCCAACTAAGTGTACATAGCCTTGCATTTCGCTAAGTGTTTTGTGTTTTCTAACGTTACTTTAAAAATAAATGTAGTAGAATCTTCTAATGAAGTTCCCCTGAAAAATTTCCTTTGTGTAATTCCAGATACCTGCATTGTTCATATTATCTTTATTTTTTATACAAGAACTTATTACCTACACTTTACAGCAAGATTGATCCCTGTTAGTAGTCTTGAGAGTATACACAGATTTGTTACTAAAATATTGTATTTCTTTGTAACTATGCCTTAAAAATGCCTATATGATAGACAGCTATACCTGGAGAAATGAGAGATTTTCTGAAAGATGGCAGCATTCTACCAATGCTCCATATTATATTCATTCATTTATCATTGATGACATAGGATATCGTATACACACACACACACACACACACACACACACAATAAACTGTACAAAAAAATTATAATACAAGCAGTTAAACATGGTATTTTTCTTTGTCATGCTACCTCATATAAATATAATTTTTTGCAGAAAACTGTACTGAAACTGTTCTAGAGCAGCAGGAAATGAATGTGTTCATAGAAGATGGTTCAGAGGCTGAAAATTCATTACAATAAATCTGTTAAGGATGCAGTTAGGATGGTCTTTCACAACTCTGTAACCAGTTTAGTCAGTGATTATGATCTTCAGTCATAAAGAGGGGAGTAGCTTGATACTGTCTACATAGATCAGTGTGGATAGACATTGATTTTGACTTCAATGAGTCAGTGTCGTCACCTCTAAAGAAGTGTTGTGTTCAATTTTTTGTCACAATTCAAGGAAACGTAAAACTACAAACATCAAAACTGAAAGTTGACAACAGCATATGTTGCTATTTTACAGGAATATCACTGTCAGTTTTGTACTAAAGATATCTTACTGCAAATATATTGAATACGCAGTTGCAGACAGCTAAGAATGGATGGTCCTAAAGCCTGGAGGTTGGGTGCAGGTGTCTAATAGCTCTCTACCACAAAACCAGCATGTTACAAAATGTTGCACATGTCAAGGAGGATAAGCTGGGCTGGGGCATGTAGCACATATGAGAGAGACGTTGATAAAAAGCTTTGGTAGAAAAGCTTGAAGGAAAGGGATTACTTGGAAGTCCTAGGTACTGATGGGGAATTTTTTTTTAAATTGATGTTGAAGTGAATTTGTTGGGACTTGACTGATCTGGCTGAGGACAGGGACCAATGGCAGGCTCCTCAAAGAGGGTAATGAACCTCCTGATTCCATCCAATTTGACGATTTTCTTGACTAGTAGGACAGCAATAAACTTCTGCAGGAGGACTCTTTTTGCTGGAGTTGTTTGTGTTTTTTGCAGAGAGTTAAGTGTTTAGTTTTGATGCAGTTTATGAAAAGTACTTTCTGGATTGAAGGCTGTTGGACACTGCTATCTCATGAGTATCATAAATGAGTTTTCTTTATCATGTATTGATTACCCTGAGGTTTTATGTGGTTTTGCCAGTCTGTCTGCCCTGAAATGTCACCTGAAAATAGACAGAAACCACAATCTTCACCTCCCTAATTTGTGATCATCCACAGTCTGGAAACTAGTGAAATCTGAGTGACATTAAATGATGTAGTGAACTGTAGCAAGTAGAGATTTTGGGTGTCACTAGCAGCTCTTGTTCGGTGGTAATACGCTGGTACAAAAAGCCATAGAATAAAAAATTCTTGTGAATTATGGTAAAGTATCAAGGATATATCTTACTTAAACAGATGTAATGGGCAGCATTTAAATCATTTTAGGAAGCTACACATTCTTACTAAGTAAAGGGTTCTAAAAGTGCTGTGGTTAATCCACACATGGATAATGAAGCAGCTGCTGTGTTTCATTATTTCCGTCATTAATATTTATAATTTGTATTTGCATTATGTTGTCAAAGTTAACATTTTTTTATATTAGCTTGGGTGTGATTGTGCTGTTGTTTTGCTAATTAATAATTATGTAAATAACAGTCAACACAACTGAGTGTATATGTATTTATAATTGAATTAAATAAATTAAACTAAATAATATAATAAGTGGATTAAATTAATTAAATTAAGATAAATTAAATATATTAATCTAAATACATGAAATTAAACCAATTAAACTAAAAAGTGCATTAATAAAATAAAATAAATTAAACGAAACAAATTAATTAAATGAAATAAATAGAATGAAATAAATTAAATAAATAAATGAAATTACTAAATTATATAAATTATAATCACCAATGAGGTTAAATTAAACTAAATTAATGAGATCAAGTGTATGACATAAGTAATATAAAATTATTTAAATTTCATAAATTAAATCACATAAATAAAATTACAGAAATTTAATGTAGTAAATTGCAGTTTATAATTAAATTAATTAGTTAAATGAGATTTATAGAATTAAATTAATTAATTTAAATTAAAATAAATAAAGTAAAATTATTTGATGAAATAAATTAACTAAAATAATTGAAATAAAATAAGTAATATAAATTAAATTAAATGTCTGAATTTAAATAAAATTGAATAAATAAAATGATCTAAATTAAGTAAATCAGCGTGGATGAAATTATATAAAGCAAACAAAATATATGAAAGTAATGAATAAAAGTGTTTAAATAAACAAAAATAAAATAAAGCGAATTAAGTAAGTTAGACGATATAATTAAATAAAAGAAATTAAAGTAAATAATTTTAATTAATAAAATTAAATTATAAAAATTAAATTAAAATTAATTTTTAAACTGAATTAAATATATGAAATAAATTATATAAAGTAAATTAAATTACATGAATCAAATTTTGTAACTAAAATTATATAAAATCAACTAAATAAATTAAATAATATAAATTAGATAATGTATATAAAATAAATTTAATTAAACAAAGGAAATTAACTTAAATAAATTAAAGTTCAAACTTAAATTAAATGCATAAACACTTAGTTGTATTTATGTCATTATTTACACTTTCATTGTTTTAAGCAAACAGACAAAGCAATGTTGATGTATGTAAGGAGAAATAGAATTTATGTTGTATAATGGGACTGCTTCAGACTGGAATCTACCATAATGATGTGCAGGGCTTCATAGCAAGGGATGTACAGGGAAGGTTTTCTGTACCATAATTTGTCTCTCTTGGAGGAAACAAAATGTACAGTTGACTTTGCAGCAATTAATTCTAATGAAAGCAGCATTCCTGCCCAGTTGGCAGATACATGAATTTTGATCATGGAACACAGCTGCAGAATTCCTTAAGAGAGTGTTACTGTTGTGTCTCAGTGATTGAAACTGAATAGAGTAGTATATGAAAGTTACTCTTAATTTCTGCTATAGAAATATGTACAGAGTTCCTGACAAAGTGTGCGATTTCCACAGAGTTATTTGATGTGTGTCAACTACTTGGCACTGAAATCTCTGCTCTTGGATCAAGCCTGACTCAACGTACAATCATGGTCTCTGCCACTAAATGTTGCTCTTCTCCAGTGCCTCAGCAGAGGTTTAACTCGCCCTCGAAAAATGTGACCCGAGGTACATAAAAACAAACCCCATTTTGCTGAATGTTACCATCTTTCTGCTGCTGGTAAATTATCAGTGTCATGTTACAATGTAATATGTGGATGTTTGATGTATTCAAGATTAGAGCCTGGAGTTGGGCAAATTTAGTACTGAGTTTGTCTTTTGTATTTAGCAGATGCTGTTATAAATTAGTATATGTAATAAAGGATTTTAATTATGAAATGTTAGAGATTTTTAACCTTGACGTGAACTGTTTAGTGTCTGTTAATCTTAGAATTTTTCCTGTAGTTGTACCTAAACATTTAAAAAAACAAGTGCCCATTGTTTGGCAAGCATCTGAAACATAAAGTTGAGTTCTGAAAATTACTTTGTACTGTTCCTAATTTCTATAAAATTTGCTAATTATTCCTCGGTCTGAGAAGGATTTTTGAAAACCAGTAATTTCACACTTCCTTGTAGGTTGATATTTCATACATTCATGACAATTTTTACACTGGTGTGAATACTTCCACTGTTGTTTTTATTTACCAATGAATGATTTTTGTTTTTTGTGGCTTTTAATTAAATTTGTCCAACTCTGAGCTGAAAAAATCACATGTCATAATTGAACAAAATAGCATAAATATTTAAGTGTTCTGAAGTACATAGATTATATTTGTAAACATAATTATATAACTCAGTTTTTGGTACTTCCACACAAATTTTCATGTCCAAATGTGTCGTCGCATGATGCTTGTTTCAGATTTCACAACTAACACACAATATTTTCAGCTTACGATTCCAGCTGCATTATTTATATTTCACATAAGGACAGGGTACTTCCTCCTACACATAAATGTTCAAGAGTGTTACAGTTGTCATGCAATTTAAATTGTTCTGACAAGATTTCTATTGAAAAAAGCCAATTGAAGGGCATTACAGTTCTTGATGTATGTTTCTGCTTGAGTAGTATGCAGACAAAGTGATTTTGTATGCTATACAGAATAATTGATAAATTTAATAGCTCATAACAACGGTTGTTTGTAAGCATATTAGTAAATGTTTGCAAGGTATCCACATATGATTCAAACTATAAGCTTGCTCTTTGGTTTCACGTCTGAGTTCAGTATGTATTATAATCCAGTTAACTTGATCACACTGGAGTAGGTTTTGCACGTTTATGAATTCTGTTAAACAGTACTGTTTCACTCATATATGACACCACCCTGTCTGATGATTTTGGATTTTAAAATTGAATTGTAGTCTTTTTTCAGTTATGTCTTCATATACACAGCCAAGCAGTGAAAGGAAAGTTAGTGTTAAGGAGGATGCTAAATCTTGATTTTGTAAATTGTTATTTTATTAATTACTGGTTACATGAACAGGTAGAGGTCTTTATTTTTTTTTAATGTTGGCAAATTAATTTCGATTACTTTAGGGACAGAGAATAGACAGTGCTAATATCATCTCAGATATCAGTATGACAAGAAACTGATGCACAGTGGGAAGTCTACAGAAAGGAAACTTTTGGGTTCTTGGATGGGAGTATCACACATTCAGCTGCTGAGTTATGTGCTAGATAATTTTACAGAGAATTTACTTGACTTTATGAAGGCAGTCATATTATGAGCAGTTATCAACAAGTGTGAGGCGATTACTGATGGTTGGCATGCAGTGTCAGGAACTATTTGAGCATTTCAAGGAAATGAGAGTTACTTTGTTATGGAATGGAAGACTTAATAGATTTTGGGGTTGTAACCTGATGTAGGTGTAGACAGTTCAAACAGACAACACAGTGAGAACAGAGTTTTCAAGGCTTATGGATTTTGAGATGCACATCTAAAGAAACGTCATAGACAAGTGTTGACAACACATGTAGACCGGCATGCACTTTAGAATCTTTCCAAACACTAATATATGCCACTGGTTGAATACATGATTATTAATTTTATAATCCCCTTAATTTTCCTCAAAAAGAATGTATAAAAATTTGGATTTGATGTGGACCCTTGTCTAATGTTTACTTGTGCTATATGATCTACTGGTACAATACTTGAGTAGCACTGAGAATGTTTGTTGCCTACAGAGCTCTATGATGTCTGTGAACTCATGGGTTCAGACCACGCTACATTACAAGGGGCCATGACATCCCGCACATTAGAGGAGAGCCAAGACTTTGTGACGGCTGATCTGAGTGCCAGTGAAGCCACATATGCCCGCGATTCTCTCTGTAAGGCTCTTTACAGTCGCCTGTTCACCTGGCTTGTCAACAAGATCAATGAGAGCACCAAGGTGGCTACAAACAGAGTCTGTAAAATTTATTGCTAACATAGCTAGAATGAAGCTGGAAATGGATTGCATTACTTTGTTTTAGGAGGGTTGGCATTAGACATTATTGCAAAACTAGGTTAATATAGTTTTAGAAATTTCAAATGAAATAATAATGCATGTTTTTATTATTTTAAGTTTCATATGTTTGAAATTTTGTGTATGTAACAGCAAAGGTGAAAGTGAAGTTTTGTATAGTGCAGGTTATAACACTGCTGTGTCAGGAAACCACTGATGATACTTTAAATTTAAAATGTAAAGCATGTGTGCTGAGTGTTACAGTGTTACAATATATGAAAATGACCAACAAGATGCAACTGTGTCAGATAATTTACTATTCCTTGGCTGCTCTACATGTTTCGAGCAATATTTTCGCCCATCATCAGAAGCATCTAAACTATTACAGCTTCTGGTATTACACACGTATGTCGCTGCCGGCTGGTATCATAGGAGTGTTGGAACTTCCAACACTCCCATGATACCAGCCGGCAGCAACATACGTGTGTAATACCAGAAGCCGTAATACAGTTTAGATGCTTCTGATGATGGGCGAAAATATTGCTAAAAACATGTACGTGAAGTAGCCAAGGAATAATAAATTATCCTACACAGTTGTATCTTTTTGGTCATTTTTGTACATTGTGTCATGATGCACGGAAACATGAATATCAGTGTTACAGTGTTGTTGTTTTGTATATTGTGTCATGATGCACGGAAACATGAATATCAGTGTTACAGTGTTGTTGTTTTGTATATTGTGTCATGATGCACGGAAACATGAATACCAGTGTTACAGTGTTGTTGTTTTGTGTAGTATACAGAAATAATTTTAACAGAAGTATCATATTTTTGGGATTTTTGCCAGCACAGCACTTCAGGAATATATTTAAAGATGCTAGTTTATGATTAATGTACACAAATGTTAATTTGATTGCTGAAGATGAAAATTTAAAACTCAGAAAAAAAAAAGACCCTCAGTGACATGAAATATACTCCTTATTTGATGGAAATTGGTTAAGTAGTTTGAAAACTTTTGCATTTGTATGATGAATATGGTGCTGTGTGCTTATCCTTTTTTTATGAAATGAGAAAAATTAGGTGAAAAATTTCTCGGTAGTTGTACGATGAGCTGTAAGTACACAAAATGGACATAATTTAAAGACAGTTGTGTTTGTGATAGTGTATCTGGTGATCATTCGATTTATTGACTATGTTTTCCCATATATGAAGTTTATTCTGTTTATATGATACCCAGTCTAAATTGTGTAAAGCAAATAGTTTACAGACAATTACAGTCAAACATAACAATGTGTTTATTGTAAAAGCAAAACCTTCCATACACATGAACTCCCCTTCATGTTCAGTGACAAACTGCCATCCTCAGGGAAACATTAATACAAGTGGATATAAAATTGATACATCCAATTCACATATACAATGTTAAAAATAAATAATGGCAGCTGTAAATATAAAAATTTGGATACTACTGATAATGTGATGCTGACATATTCTTGAATAAAAGTCATTGATATGCCACTGTATATATTGTATGTGGTTTTATGCATAGAAACAGTTAGTATGAATGTTTTCAATCCAATAGGACCAAGTCCCTGTGGTGCGTATTGATGTGTCTCATGCAAGAATACACAGCACTCTCCTACTTGAGACACATCAATGTATATAATTTAAAAAACAACCAAAAGAACATCACTGAACTTACTTAAGCAATTACAAAGAAATTTCTTTGCTGTTTTCAATTGAATTGCTTTGTATAAAATTAATTTCTGCTGTTGCAGGTGAAGCACTATGGTAAAAGAAGAGTACTGGGCATCCTGGATGTGTATGGGTTCGAGATGTTTGAACGGAATGGTTTTGAGCAGTTTATCATCAATTTTTGCAATGAGAAGCTCCATCAAGTGGTGATGGAAACAACTCTCAAGGAGGAGCAGGAAGAATATGTTCGTGAAGGCATTGAGTGGACACCCATTGAGTTCTTCAATAACTCTGTGATATGTGACCTCATAGAGAAGGTATGCTGTACAGCGCTGACTCTAGTATTGTGTGTCTTGTATCCAGGGCCAGAGTAAGGCTATTGCATTTGGTGCAGCTGCTACTGTTTGTGGGACCACAAAATTATTGTTTGTATTTCATTATTTATTTAAAACATATTTATATGTTTGCTCCAATCTGCATTTTCATTTCAGGACTTTGTGGAGGTGGGACCCAAAGATTTATTTTTGCACTGGGCCTAGAAATGTTTTAAAACGGTTTTGCTTGTGTACCATTGATTGTTTTGTTAAAAGGCTGTAGATCCACCATGGTGAAAACAAAGCTTCTATTGTTTGTAGCAATGAACTTCAGCAATTATGTACATTTCCTTCTTACATTCACTTTTATTGGACACTCCTTATTTCTGAGACTTCTTGTTCCACCTAGCCAGCTGTCAGGTCCTGCTTGTTCAGAACATTTGCTGTAGAGTAATGTGAATTTTTAGAAATTTGACTGATCTTCTTGGGATTTTAAATTTATACTTGATAATTAACATATCATTTATTTCAGAAGTTTGTACAAAAGTTGTTTCCATACATCATAATGTTGTACTGATGAAACTCGCTTATGTTTTTATTTATTGGGTATGTTTTCTAAACTGTGCTGTTAATTTTGGTGCAGAAGATATTAACCACATATTTTACGTATTGCTCTTGGAGTATACTACATATAAGTCTTATGAAAAACCTATGAATGTAGATGAAAGTAGACACAATAGAAGCATAAACACATGTGTGAGTTTGTTTTATCCATACGTATGTGTACAATGAAATGTATCGTAACATAACCTACCATGTTCAATGTTAATAAAGGTCCAACACGATGCAACAGTATGTAGACAATTTATTCTCTGTCACGTCACTCTACATATTTCGGGTGTCATGCACCTATCATCAGGAGTACTAAAAACTGTATCTGCTACCTCTGGTGTACGTCATGGTAATGGTACCGTTACTTCCTTCCTCCGTGGCCTGATCCGGACTGGTGTGGGCGAGTCTTGTGGAACTCCTGATGATGGGTGCATGACACCCG
>Ga0268261_10002940_pt1 | contig 12383 bp, 8 predicted proteins | sample TergutNc150P1_FD_190353 | JGI IMG/M metagenome (GOLD analysis project Ga0268261, IMG submission 190353) | Nasutitermes corniger P1 segment gut microbial community from laboratory colony in Florida, USA - Nc150 P1 (SPAdes) (version 2) | ecosystem: Host-associated > Arthropoda: Insects > Digestive... | reverse complement strand
TGCTATCTTTACTGGCCCAGAGCAGGGTAAGTCCAGTGGTAGGATTGCTATCTTTACTGGCCCAGAGCAGGGTAAGTCCAGTGGTAGGATTGCTATCTTCAGCCTCTGGACCGGCATGTTTAGGGATGGCATTTCCTCCATTACTGGTGAAACAGTTATGCCGCTGTGACTTGGTCGTCATTTCCTTGTTTGTGAGAACAGGGTATACCACGAGAAGGTAAGGATGACTGTTGGGTAGTTACGCATCACTACCCCTTATAATGCCTCATAATAATTACCCAGGATAATGAAACACTAGATGGGGTTCTGGCAGAAGGAATCATGGCAGATCTTTGAAGAGACTTCTGGATATGTGAGACCGGAACGGGTCAACAAGTGGCCCAACTCCATGACAGATGCATGATGATGATGACAATGATAAAAAAAATGTGGATGATAACAACCATTGTCAAACACTGTGGATACCTTCACTGATATACAGGGTGTCCCACTACCTACCAAACACGGCATTTCTTTAATAATTCTAAAACCAACAAAGATATTGCAACGAGATTTGAACAGGAGTACGTTCGTTTGTGAGAAATGAAGAGGAATGTGTCTGTAGTGTGCTAAGTTGTTGTGACACGGAGCAGTGGTCCGCCAGCCAGCCAGCCAGCCTGTATCCTGCCTGATGCACCTCTCTGCTTATCTCTCTGTCATTTGGCTGAGGGTGCCTACACAATACGGTTGTTGTTCGTGAGTGTAGTGTACAGTGTGAGTTCACACAGTTGGAAAATGTATTGGTATACTCTGGTGGAGCAAGTGTTTATTGTTCGCATTTACTGGAAAACAGAATCGATAAAGTTATGTCAACAACAAATCCTGGGAAAGTTTGGAGGTCAACATCCGCCGAGTAAGTACTGCATTTGGGCCTTGTCAAAGAAACTGGAAACCAAGGGGACTTTATTGGATGAGCTGACAGGCGGTCGTCCGAAAACGTCAGGGGAAACGATACAAAATGTGAAGGACCAACTACAGGCGTCTCCCAAGAAGTCACTGCGCCGACTTTCACAGGAATTGGGGTTGTCCAGAAGCACTTGTCAACGTGCTGCGAAAAAAGCGAAGCTTCATGCGTACCGTATCTCCATGCTCCAAGAATTAAAAGAGCCTGACCAAGTGAAAGGAGTGGCATACTGTCGATGGTTTCAGACACATCTTAAGGAAAATCCAGGCATTCTGGACTACACTTGGTTCTTGGACGAGGCGTGGTTTCACCTGTCGGGATACGTTAATTCTCAAAATTCCCGTATTTGGGCTAGTGAAAATCCCAACACGATACACGAAGAACCCCCCTTCATTCAGCGAAGATTGGTGTTTCGTGTGGGATGTCCTGGTGGTGCATAATTGGTCCCATCTTCTTCGAAGAAACCATCAAAACAGCTACATATATGGAAATATTCAACACCTTTGCAAATCAATTGGACAATGAGGAACTCTCAGTTGGATACTTCCAGCAGGATGGAGCGACATCCCACACTTCACACGCCAGCATGGCCGAAATTCAGTCCTTTTTCGGCGACCGCGTCATTTCGAAGGGACTTTGGCCACCGCACTCGCCCGATCTGACGCAGCCTGATTATTTCTTATGGGGATATCTGAAAGGGAGAGTTTACCAAAACAAACCACAAACCATAGACGCCTTGAAAGCAAACATCACCGAAGAAATTCAGGCAGTGACAGCAGACGTACTGGCAAGGACTTTCCAAAATACAGCGCGCTGGGTTCAATACTGTCTGGACACAAATGGTGGCCACTTCCAGCAGGTTATGATGTCGTCACATTTCTTACACAATGAGGTAAGTTCGCATCAAATTTCGTTGCAATATCCTCATTAGTGGTAAAATTATTACAGAAATGCCAGGTTTGGTAGGTAGTGGGACACCCTGTATAAAAAAAAAAGCAATCCCATTACAGGCCTGGACAGGCCCTGAGGGTTCCTGGAGGTTGAGGCTCCCAGATTTCAAGACAATCGGTACACGAAGGTGGTAAGGTTGTCAGCCCTACGCACTGGCCGCCTTTACCCCCAGGAAGTATTCCTGGTACTCATTTCTGTTAGAGGCTGAGTCAACCCCAGGGCCATTGTGCGGCTGGAAGGATTATGTCAATAAAAAATTTTAATGACACCACTGGGAATTAAACCCGCGACTTTCTGACTTGTAGCACAGTGCGTCAACCAACTGCGCTACCGCGTACCCCGCCTTCACTGATATGCAAGGTGGAAACACTTGGCTGTTTGCAGACAGCTATGCTGCTCACGTGCAAGACACATCATCACTATGGAATGCAAAATTTGTGTTTTATCATCCAAATGGCAAAAGTGTGATGCATTCCACTAGGCCTGGATTTGGTTAGATACTGCAGAAGTCTAAGGACTCACACATCAGCTTGCAATATGTCACGTTGTCAGCATCAGTGAGTCATTTGCTGATAATGAGCTTTGCAGGAGCAGTGGGGAGGTAAAAAAGGAAGACAAACATAACTTGGACAAGTAATGATTTTTACCAAAGCCCATGCTGTTTACAAAACACATTCTCTTACACAAACAGCAACAGTTGGCAAGACAAGGAGAACATTCTGACCTCAGAATTGTTGCTGTTATGTCTTAAACGTAAGATTTTGTCGTACTCAGTTATCAGGTACAGATCTCTCTGGGAAAAGATGATTTGCATGAAAGTGTTAACCCTTACCCCGCTAATGTGGAAAATAGGGTGAGCTCCTAATAATGCCAGAAAATGGTAGGTGGGATTTAACTCGGCGTTTAAAGTGTTAATGTAACCTTTTATATGTTTCTTATTTGTGTAGGCCTAAATGCAATGTGTAAAACTGTCATTTGTTGCTTTCCCGTGTTTTTGAAACAATGAAAGCGAACTGTCATTTTTTAACATATCATTTTTTCTCTACACTTAATTATAAATGAAGTATCGCAGGTGCACTTTAAGTGTCACAACACCAAAACTGTGATCTTAATATGGGAGCATATTATAGAAGATCAGTGATGATTTCCATGGCTAGACAAAATAGATACTCTATTTACCTGAATACAGGGTGCATCAGTGAATTGGGTGATTTTGCAACACTGTTTTTTCTGGTTCGGCAACACTGGGGCGGACGCCGCTATCGCCATTTTGCTGCCAACTTTAAAGCATTTTAGTTGCAATGGAGCCGTGGACTGGAGCACAACATGCTTTTGCCGTGAAAGCATTTTACAAAAATGGTGTCAGTTTTGTGATCGCTCACCGTGAATTTCGAAGAGAGTTCAGAATTCATCGCAATCGTGCTGTTCCATCAGCCCATGCCATCAAGACCTGGGTTCCAAACTTCGAGGCTACTGGTTCTACATTAAAGAAGAACGGTGGGAGTGTAGAAACAGTACGTACACCCGAGAACACTGCGGTAGTGAGAGAGGTCATTGAAAGAATCCACGCCGTTCTGCACGTCGCTACTCGGTGTCACTTGGGCTGTCTGAAGCCAGCGTTCGACGGATTTTACACTACCACCGTTCTTCTTTAGTGTAGAACCAGTAGCCTCAAAGTTTCGAACCAAAGGTCTTGATGGCATGGGCTGATGGAACAGCACGATTGCGATGAATCCCAAAATCTCTTTGAAATTCACATTGAGTGATCACAAAACTGTCCCCGTTTTTATGTAAAACGCTTTCACAGGAAAAGCACGTTGTGCTCCAGTCCACGGCTCCATTGCAACTAAAATGCTTTAAAGTTGGCAGCAAAATGGTGATAGCGGCATCCGCCCCAGTGTTGCCGAACCAGAAAAAAACGGTGTTGCAAAATCGCCCGATTCACTGACGCACCCTGTATAAGACTGTCACACACAAAGTAACATGTGTTATGTACACGTACTTTACAAAAAAAAAAAAAAAAAAAAAAAACAGATGACTGCACAGGAAAGATTACCTTCAATTAGGTAAGTGTGGTACTAAATCCAATCAATAATGATGTACATTATTGTGTAACATAAACAAATGGAATATAATGGTTTTGTATATTGAGTCTTCTGATGAAAGCCAAATTACGAATTTTCAGTCACATTTCATAAGATACTCAATGGTCCAGCAGTAACGCATCATTTTTGGGGAACCTGCTGCCTCCATCTTGCTCTAAATTTAAAGTAAGATGCATTAAAGTATAACTCCACTTACCCACATTAACTGGCATGACGGGCCATCCGGATATGCAGAAAATCCGGATAATTGGATTTTTCTTTCAAAATATGTTACAATGGCAGTCTGAAGTGGAAAAAAAGTCTAAAAATGTCTGTTTTAGGCTATATATTTATTTACGTAAAATAAAACATTAATACATAATCCCTTCTATGAATTTGACAACTGGGGAAAAATTTAAGCCATAACAAGATGTAATACAGTTACAGTAAGAAAATGTCTACCTGAAGGGCCAGACTGAACCAGATAACCAGTGTCCAGATAAGTGGAGTTGTACTGTGTTTCTTTTAGCAGCTACCAAACGGGTTAACCTTTGCTACAAATATAGAACCCGCAAAACACGTTTCAAATTTGAGAATTCCACACTGGTGACTTCTGGAATGCAACATCACACAGACTAGAAATGCGCTCTTCAGGGTTATTATGCAGCAAGTAGTGGTAACTTCTTACCCATGTTATGGGACAACCTATCGGTCCCATCCTCAGGGTTCAAGAATCCAAAAGGACTGGATTCTTAAACACTGAGGACAGAACCAATAGGTTGTCCCATAACACAAATAACACATTACCACTACTCGCTGCGTAATAAGCCTGAAGAGCACAGTTTTCAGCTACTTTATAGCAGAAGCCTGAAATCATGCACCACATAGCCTAGTATAAGTATCTGACTCATCTACCCTGATTATGGAGACAACAACACACTATCTTTGTAGGCCAGTGGTTTAAATAATGCAGACAAATTTAACTCCCAAAGATTAACCTTTAGTTAAACAGGGGGTGAGTATTTAAATTCTAGAACATGGTTTATGAAATGCAATAAATGATGATTTGTTAAAAAAAAATTATGAAATAAATGGCAGTTTGTGAAAAACAAGAGAGATTATGCAGCATATCTTAAAAATACAGTAAATCTCCATGTTGCCTAAATATACAAAATGAAATTCTAAGGGTGTTTTTCTATGTGCATTCATGTATGGCAACACAGGTTAAGGAAAAGGTTAAATGTTGCAGTACAGATAATAAAACAGGCATTCAGGAATTGAAATAGTCTGAATTTACCTTCAAATATCAGCATTATGTCTGCCTAATGAACGGTCTTACATTCAGAAATACACACCCACTCATCCTCCTTCAATCAGATACTCCTTTCATCTTTCATTCTTGCTGCTAGTGTACACAGAATGAAACGGCCGTACCCAACTACCAAACTACTCAGCATCACATCCCAATAAACTGTGATCAGAAATTGGTAATTTGTTTTTCAACAGTAGAATACAGCACACAACATTATAAAAAGGCTGAACGACAAACGCACGGCCAAACCTACTGCAGGTGAACCTACACCATAATACAACAAAAACTGTTCAACTGAAGCATGGTTTCTGGGTTATGGTCTCCTGAAGATTAAAGATGGTGCTCAAAGTGTTCACCTTGAGTTTAAATTCAGGACATCGCACAACTCGATAGTGATTGCCTGACTCACTGGAAAATTCCAGATGTCATTCAAATAATCTCAGATTCATTCTGTATGCGATGTTGCAAGTCCTGGCCATCACCGATTTGTGTAACACAAACAGTAGACTTTAGGTGTCCCCAGACATAAAAAGCTAAAGGATTTAAGTCAGGGGAAGGAGCAGGCCATGCTGTTGGGTCACCTCGTCCTATCCAGTTTCGGAAACACACCGTTCAAGAATTCTCATACTGCCAGAAGAGAATGTGGTGGAGCACCATCATGCATGAACCATAAATAAATTCCAGTCTGCAGATCTACATCTTGCAACAATAAATACAGAGCAGAATTGAGATGGCTCATACGATACGTGGAATTTTCCAGCCAGGCAGGCAAACCCTGTCCACAGATGCAACAACCCATGCTGAAGCTCATGGAGGACATTTCACATATTTTCTTTACTCTGCATGAGGCCATAACTCGGAAACCATGCTTCAGAAGGCCTATATTCACAAAACATTTTTTTCTTGCATTGTGGTTTAGTTTCACCTTCTGTAGGATTGGCTAAGCACTTTTTGTTCACACTTGATATACATACATATACAAATACACACATGCATAACAGCAATAAAAAGTTATGCACCAGCATCACTTGCTACAGCCATATGTCATATTAATGATGAAAATGAAATTACCTTCAAGTTTATCCCTTTGATCAATTTTATCCAAGCTTTCATCAGTCTGTAAATAACTAAAATGCAACTGTTCAATCATCATCCATAGTTCTGCCAGTCGGTTGCAAGACAGAAATTCTGCCATTCCCTTCTTTTCAGCAAATCTTCATTCACTGCAAGTACACAGCATGTGTAATCTGAAACAAAACAATTCATCCACAGTGTTTTTGTTATATGTTCATGATAATGAATAATTAGAGACTTCATATTCTATAAAATTCAACAAGAACACTTTGTTTATATGACAAAGTCTACTATGGACTGCATGTTACAACCTCACTGAAACAGGTTTAAATAATGTTAGTTTACTCTGTGGATTATAGTGGAAGTGAATACCATTATCATCATTTCTGAATTCATGCTGCATTTAGAGTTAGTCACAATTCCAACATATAACTACACCCATTGACATGTTGGTAATTTGGGTTACCCGGTTACTGGCCGAACTGAAAAATACCAACTTACAAGATAAGCTCATCATTTTGTAATATTATATCCAGAATATTAGTTACAATTTTACACAATAATGTGTGTTTAAACACAAAAGTACACAATACAATCCAATCTATACTAATTCACTGCACATTCTCTGAACTTGACTGAAATGAAACCAGTAACTGGTGAGAATGTGTCTCAGTCTTCAATAGTGTATGAGTAAATGCAAATAGTACAATTTAGATCTGAAACAAGGCTTATTCAGTATACACTTATGGTAAATTATTAGGAGAGAGCATTTTTAAACAGAAATACTTGGTAAAAAATATTTTTGTGACACTGTTCACACCCTGACAATCCCACACTATACACTTGATCTTGTTACTTTGTTGTCCTAAAGAACCAAATTATTAACGTTAAATTTTATTGAAATATCAACATAATCCACTCAATACATACAATGTATTTTGATGACTGACACCACAAACTTCCATCTGTATCATACATCAGTAAGACACAAAAGAAGAAAGATTGTTCAATAAATTAATTATTTTGTTAATGAAATTGACATGTCATTTCAGTTACATATTAAACAAACCTAAATCCATGTACAAATATTAAGGAACAATACAGTATTTTACAGTAACTACATTCTCCATCTGCCTCAAATACAAAACTAGCACACACACAGCTAAGCCATCTAACCAACGCTCACTGCGTTTAGAATTATTTACGTAAATCTGGCACTTACGTAAAATACTACAGCATAAAATCAGCGGCAAAACTGCTATCTACAATGCACTCCGCCAGGGATATCACCGTTTAATCGGTTTGAGTCATTTAATTTTACCACTGGCGGATATTTGTCTGCGCATACATTTTACAAGGTATATTAACATATCCGCACTGCTCAGTAATGTTCAGCACGAGTCTGCAGTTACAATTAACTACTAAAATTACCTTCTACCTGCTGAAATGAGTCACTATAATCATATCAAAATCAACAAATAATGATGGCCACAAACTTCCACTGTACCTACATTTGCGCCCCCTCACACATCATACCACACGGACTAGCACAGAACATCAAATCCACAGATTACTAACAGCAACAGTGCGTTCCAGGATGTGAAAGTAATCAGCCGGTAGAGGCGCTGGATGCGCAAATTGGAGGTGGGGTTGGCAGCGTGCAATTCAAAACGAATGTACTACAAACGGAGTCAAAAAAGAAAGTGGATGATTTCAAAGGCCAATATTTATCTGCAAAATTAAGTAAATAATGGTAACTTGTGTTACAAAGTGAAAGTGGATGATTTTAAAGACCAATATTCATCTGAAAAGTTGCGTAAATAATTGTAACTTGTGTTACATGTTAATTTGTATTTATTAACTGATTCCATTTAAAGAAAATATTTAGTAGGTATTTGTAATATTTTAAAACATAGAGGTATTAAATATTTTCGCGGAAAACGTTTGAAGAATTCAAATTCATTCAGTGTTGTTTGCGCAAATTCTTAAAAGCGAAATATGAGCAATATCGTAGTGTTTACATACCATGGTGTTATACCCACTGTTATCATTCAACAAATGCCGATAAATCTATGTTTTGTAATAAAGCGTGGCACTTTTGACACAATAAACTGAAATATGGCCTCATCCATTCCCAAGTACTCAGTGATGTACTGCATATTTGCATTGCAGTTCTTTCAATTAGGCTTGATGGGTCAAGTTCATATAACGTCTTCCTATTTAAGTTTAATCAATATGCGTTTGTTTTTCGTTTCTTCTTTAATATTAAGCAGGTGTTATTTGCATGTAATATTGCAGCACAAGTATAAAACAGTTACTGTTCCATCATCTTAGAACTTCGATTAAAACTTGGACATAGCGAAACACACAGAGAATCCGTTCTTTTATATGTTTCATGAAATATTCATGATAATGCCTGCCAGATTTTTGACAGTGTAATACAGGCCTGAACCCCTTACACTTTGTCTCTGTCAAAGAATTATTGGTGGATGGGAGTAAGAGAAAACAAAAGGCGGGCCGAAGATATCTGAATTTATTTCCATGGTGCAAAAGTCCCTGGTTGGCCATGGCCTCATTGTCCCAGCTTTGCAATCACACACACAACACACTCGGTGGGACTACTTTGGACGAGTGATCAGCCAAGCACAGGGACCTCTACCTGACAACACACAACATTCAAAATAGACAGACATCCATGCCTCTGGCAGAATCTGAACCCGCAATCGCAGCAAGCGAGCGACCACAGACCTGCACCTTAGACTGCGTGGCCACTGGGATTGGCTGAATTTACTTGCAATCTGTGAACATACTGTGGGTTAGAGGAAGGAATGGGGGAAGGTTGCTGAGGGTATAGAACAGGAAATAAATTAGTTAAATAAACGTATATTAGTGAATTAATTAAGTTGTGTTGCTATGAAGTATAATAAGTTACTACCAGTTAAGATAACTGAACCATGGCAACCTGATCCAACACAACTCAAAACTGTGATAATAAAATGATTATTGTTTAAATATAGCTATGCATGTTGGCATAAAATAAACCCATTGTTAGGCTAGTTTTGTAAACATATATAGAGAAAACATTGCAGCATTTTTTAATGTTCAGTTGTCTAAAGGGTACTGAAGTTGTAAATCTTAACTGTCATGTTTTAAAAAGATGCATTCTTCTCTGAATAGCCATAAATATATATTGCTGATTGTAGGCTACTGTATTACATTATATTGTATTACACTATCAAAGTAAGTTTTGGTTCGCTGTCCTCATGCAGATTTCAAGATCTCTAGCTGTATAGTGGACCTCTGGTATACACACATGGAAAAACATATTGCAAGCAACGAGAACAACTTCAAACACAAATATTGTCCTATATTTTTGGTTTAATATGGCTGACATATTTCTTTTAGAAAATGGCTCCAGCATTTGGACTGACAAATCTGCATCTTATCCACTGTTGCTATCAAAATAGACTTCAGATCAGGTGACAAGTTTGATTATCACCTCTGCATACCTTTGTTGCCATAGCACAAACAGGAGACCAAAAGGATTTGTGTGGATTTTAATATGATTTAAAAGTGACTGGGGACTTTCATGCAATGGCCTTGATTTTTTCCTTAAAACTTACATAAAAGGCATGAAAAAGTCAAATCTGGAATCAACACAAAATTTTGGATAAAAATTCTCACAGAAGATGCCTCTTGATATTGTATGGCATGGACAGATGCTACTATTAAATATACAGCATGAGACACAATCTGGGTACAACGTTTGCACAGTGCGATTTGTTAAAAAATAGGGCACAAATGTTGCACAACATGTCCTCAGACATTTAGTTTTTGAAATACATATCCTCATCAAATGGAGTGACACAATTCTCTGCAGTCATAACAGAACAAACTGTGTTAGTTCTAATCTAAGACACTTCAGTCCCAGACAAGGCTAAGTTATGTTTGAATGATCACTGAAAACATAAAACAGGTAACAAACTGTGCTCCTACTGTTGGTGCCGATCATAGTTGGGCATTAGCCAGACACTGATGTGTTCTGGTAACTAGAACAGTGACTCCGTAAGATGGTAAGTGTAAAACCCACACCATTTGTTAATATAGGTCACCTATAGGCTGCATCATACCACTACTGCAGACTAAGAATCTGTTTAACAAGTGTCTCCTGCAGATGCAATTTTGTGACTGGCAACATCAACACACTGCAAAAGAGTCGCTGTAACACATTACTCCACAGAAAAAGTGTGTATTCTACGTGAAGACATGTTGAATATCGACAGGTCATTTCTGGGCATGGAGAGTAGGCATCATGCTATCTGCAAACATCATTACCAAGTCTGCTTCAACATCACTGTTTGGACTGCTGTCATCAAGGATATCGTCAGGGCCTCTATCTGCTTCCTGGCAGGCTGACTGATGCCATGATGTTATGGCACTGCTCTAACTGTGACTGCTGGAAGATGTGAGGCAGAGTTATGGTTTCAGCATGACAGAGCTCTAGCATACAGTGGAGAAGATGTCTGGCAGTGGTTGAACGTGACATACCCAAGGAGCTTGACTGGATGTGGAGAGCTGACTGCATGGCCCCACTGGTACCTGGAACTTAACTTCAGTGGGTTTTGCATGTGATGACACCTGAAGCACATTTACACAGGAAAATCAAGATCTTGCAGCAAGATTTGAGGCATCTGTGACAAGTTGACACTATGGCATTAAGGCATGCTCAAGGATGTTGAGTGGGACACTTTCTGCTTTGAAATGGACACAGACCACTCCAAACACCCAGTGTAATTACAAGCTCCTACTGTTTGATCAACTAATACCTAATGCCATATGATGGTAGGGTATCTCAAAAGCTAAACATCTCTGAGCATACGCTGTTCAGGAACCTTTCACCCTGTAAGGTTCAGACTACATACAACAGAAAATAATTAAATTTAAATCCAAGGGGGAAAAATATGCTAAATGCTGAAAAATTTAACTACAAGCAGTTCAGTGCGGTAATTACTCAAACACTGCAAAAGCTGGCACCATCGGCTACCCAAGCACTGAATACATCTTCAGTACCCAAAAAAGTGTTTTAATATAAATGGGGGGGGGGGGGGGGTTCCATAAGCATCCACATTCATGTAACCCTATTCTTCCCACGATGACTTCTCCTAACTCTTGCATTTGACAATTAGTGCGCAGTATTAAGGAGAACTTGTGCGTGGAATTTGTTTCACCCAGTATATTCCCTTAACAGACTCTGAGGATGAGAACTGGCTCAGTTTCAAGTCTTAATTGCAGACTTGTGGTAGTAAAGATAAAGGTTTCAAAGCAGAAGCTACACACTTCAGTAGGAAAATTATGTACGTGTACTGGCCAAGAATACACACAGTGAAATAAAAATGAGTTAAACTATGCACCCTGCTATAGCTTTTGAAAAATTATACTTCTATTTCTTTTAAAATTTTGGCAATTTAAACCTTACTGAAACAGTTGTGACATAAAACATCAAATGAATTCATGCAACTGAACTGTCTCCACAAATCTACACACAGATTCCTTGACTTTTGTATGATAAACAGTATGTCTTAATTTAAAGAAAACTAAACAGATCTCAAGGGGTATCAAGTGATTTGTGACTGAATACTGGATGCTCACATTTCCTTCTGTGGGTTTCTACTGATCAAGTATTGAGCTATGCATTGAGCATCATGAGACAATGTCCCTATATAACTTTAACTTCACATTACTTTATCCATATAATATCATATAATTTCTGTATCCATGCAGCAATATGCATGTACTGTACAACATGCACAACATTATTTCTGCATTCATGTAACTTACATACACACCCTGTACATTAATAATTCTGCAATCATGGTAAAAAAAATATGTATACACATTGCCGATGTTAATTTTTCTGCACCCAATTGCTAGTATTCATATTAACCACACGACAATATTTCTGCAGCCAATTGCTAGTATTCATATTAACCACACGACAATATTTCTGCAGCCAATTGCT
>Ga0268261_10002939_pt1 | contig 12385 bp, 8 predicted proteins | sample TergutNc150P1_FD_190353 | JGI IMG/M metagenome (GOLD analysis project Ga0268261, IMG submission 190353) | Nasutitermes corniger P1 segment gut microbial community from laboratory colony in Florida, USA - Nc150 P1 (SPAdes) (version 2) | ecosystem: Host-associated > Arthropoda: Insects > Digestive... | reverse complement strand
AAGCCGATACAAATTACCCAGTCCGACTGTGTGCCATTAGCTGTGCGCTGTACAAATTAACCCTTTCAGCCCAAACCCAAGTCACTCTACAACTTACAGTCAGTCTTTCCGATTTAACGTCAAGATTTGTAGCCGGTCCGCCCTGCTGCAGGCCCAAGCCCGTTCTCGGCGACTAAGGAAATGAATTACTGTATAAGCCATTAAAAGAGAGCCAGAGAACTGATTAAAACGTGCTGTATGGCACTGGCACCGCTGGCAGTAAGCTGTATGGCACTTGTACCGCTGGTAATAAGCTGTATTGTTGTATGGCACTGGCACCGCTGGCAGTAAGCTGTATGGCACTGGCACCGCTGGCAGTAAGCTGTATTGTTGTATGGCACTGGCACCGCTGGCAGTAAGATGTATGGCACTGGCACCGCTGGCAGTAAGCTGTATTGTTGTATGGCACTGGCACCGCTGGCAGTAAGCTGTATTGCTGTATGGTACTGCCGTGAGGGGGAAGATAATCTAAATAATTACTGCGGCTGTGCTTCGCAAACCGAGTGAGTCGCAATTAACTGCTCTGAACAGCAACGAATTCATTTCGACGACTTTGCGCAGCTTCAGTGTCTGTGCCTTGCCGTTCCTCAACGTGTCTCACTTGCGTGTCACTCGGTATGGTGACCTGCTGCTTGCCGAAACTACGGCAATCGGCAATAACGCACCGATGTACTATACGGGTGGAGCTGCGTCCTTTCCGTACCTGCTGCTGTTCCTTGTTGCAAGATGACAATGGAAACTTGTCGCGCGTTTGGATTAAACAATAACTATTGATAATTTGGCAGTACAGTCAGCAACAAGCTGACATAAAACGAACAGAAATGGTGACAAACAAAAATTCACTGACGATGGAACCACGAAGATCCACTCACAGGACCGACAAGCAATGCAAAATGTTGCCAATATCTGGAAGTTTCCGTGCCCAAGACACCTTCCAATAACAAAGACGTTCACAACAACACAATACAAACCCAGGCTTTCCCGATGACACAATCACATTTTCCGGCCTGGCACGTTCGGAGGTTGACAGCTTCGTTACAATAGCAAAGACACTACCATGCAGTTTCCACAAATACTAATAACACAGAAAATGAAAATTTTGTTCCAGAGTTTAAAAACTGTTTACATGCACAAGCGTGTAGTCGAAGACATCAACCTACCTTCATCGACATATTGTCTCAGACAGCACGGTTATGTTGCGGCCTGCTTTCGAGCTTGGAACAGCATACCACACTTTCCATCGTGTGACGTATATGATTTCGTACCTGTTACGTAATAGCGCGAAAATACCAACGCTGTTGGCACTCTGCCTGCTTGGCTTTGCCCGCACCGTTCGCTTGCACAGCAATTGCTGGACTGCCAGCCTCACGCTGCGGTTGGTAGACGTGAAATGAGCAACCTGCCAGTCCAAGTCAAGACCATCCGATCCACGGACATTTTACTACTAGCCCAAATCTGTGTCTGAACACATGGGTACAACGTGCAGTACATTTCACTGCCATCTAGCGGTGAATCCCGGGAATGCGTACATTTTAATAGTGTAGCGCTATCACGGTATCCAATATGGGAAAAATAAAGGTTTTAAACGGCGGTTCTAAATTAGCATTTGTAACAGAAATGACGACAGCGAGCGTAGAGTAACTAGTACTGACAAACCCATCTACCGGCAGAGTCTGGCATTCCTGCAGCGCGCATGTGCTCCATTACATGTCATCACAGGCAGTGCCGTTGCTATCCTACAGCGACATTGATTTATTGGGGAACGACACAAACGAATCAAAATTGCATAAATTAAAAACTAAGAGCAAATTAAATTCAGGGAATGTCTGTTTCCATTTGATCCAGAATCTTTTTTCGTCCCATTGCTTTCTAAAAAGATAGATTAAAATATGCAGAATTATAAGCGGCTTGCTGGTCTGTATGGGTGCGAAACTTGGTGTCATTTGTAGGGAAGAACATGGGCAGAAGGTGTGCTGTGCTGAGGAACATACTGAGATCAGGAGGGAGGAAGTGACCGGAGAATGGAGAAGATTGCATAATGAGAAGCTTCATTATTATACTTTTCAACATGCAGCATTCAGAGATCCAAATGAGGAGGATCAATTGGGCGGAGCATGCGGCACGAATGGGGGAGAAGAGATGTGCATGCGGTATTGTGATGGAGACGCCTGCAAGACAAGGTCATTTGGACTTCAGCGTAGATAAAATAATATTCAAGTTGGTCTTAAAAGGAATATGGTAGCATGGCGTGGGATGGATTCATATGGCTCAGTGGAGGGAGAGGTGACGGGATTTGTGCACACAATAATGAACTTTGGATTCTATGGAATGAGGGAATTTTCTTTATATTTATTCTTCCCTAGCTCTGTCTTATGCAGTTACTTAGTGCTAATGATTACACAAAACACAAATACGTCAGAACACACAGAGAAGAGAAACTGGCACTTTCATTAATGTAATTAACATTGAATTATAAATTGCATATTGGTTTATGGGATTCACGATCGAAGCCTCACCTGGTCGTCGTAGGAGCAGAAATTTTTAACGTCTGCAGAGAAGCGGACTGAATTATTGTGTGTAAGGAGGTATTTTAATTACTTTCGATGATCCTTGCCACCTACTGTACGAAACATCCTCTTGCTTCATTTACATTGGCGTGCACTGGAAATAAACTTACAGAGTTTGGTACGACTTAAATTACTCGGATTTCGTCAGGAATATTGTCACATATTTTATTTACTAAATTACGTTCCTTTAAAAAATGAGAATTTTACAGGTCGTTGAGCGACCGCGGTCCTGTTCTAATGAATGTGCAAGTTCAATATTCCGTCACGCCGTCGCATACCTGTCAACATTCAACTGCAGCACGGTTGTCTCCCACCATGCGATCATAAGTGCACTGATGTTTGAGATCCAACGTTACGGAATAGCAACGTTGTCGTCACGGATAGCGTAGTATAATTCGAGGTATTTATGCATCCGTGGAAATCCAGAACCGGATGGACCCCTTGTTTCCGCCCTCTGAGAAGTGTGGCATTGCATTGTGCGGGTGTTATAATATTGAGCATCAACAATTAAGAAAGGTTACTATGTGTTGAGATATTGTTTATTGGTATTTCCTCTTGAGTCAGTGAACCGTTTAGATTCCTTTATGTAATCGTTTTCAGATTTGCCACCATGGAAAACGACGCTGGCGAATTCGTTGATCTGTACTGTCCTAGAAAGTGGTGAGTTAAACACGTGCATAAACTTATGGCAGTGCATTAAAATCTGTCATGGTTTTTATAGGAAGTTTGCCTAAATTTCAGTGACGTGTCTCTATTGTCACCCACCCTACAGGAAACGATTACTATGAGAACTGCTGCCAAAGCAAGACAACCTAACCTTAACGGGCATACAGTTTAGTGGAGGCACAGAACTAATCGAAGCACATTTTACTCTGTGTGTTAATGTAGTCATCAGGCGCCAGCAAAAAGTTAAGTTCATGTAAGTTATAGTAGATGCGAGCCATAACCGGCGAGCTGTGGCCGTGATCAGACAGTTCGGTAGTAATCTTACACTGATTTTTAAATGGTGAGAAGAAGCCATGTAAAAGTATTTTGAAGGTAACTGAACAAGTTTTTCAGTTACCTGTTATACACCTTGTTGAAGGGAATATCACTTCTTTGATCTTGCATTTCTCAAAATATCCCTGTTGTTTGGTTGTTTCATTTTTAATGCTATTTTGTGCACTTGTCAAATAAATGAACAGTGTTTTGCATAATCACATAACATAGTAGATTGCCCAGGCTGTACATTACATTTCACCTTGTTTAAAAATCCAGTTTGAGGGAAGTAAGAATCTGTATGTATGACAGGATATGGTTGATGATGTAAAGTGTGTGTGTGTGTGTGTGTATGTGTTATTCACTAGTATAGTAGCAGTTAAGAATATGACGAGAAGGTGACAGTAGTGAATGGCAATGAGAGGTGTGTGTGATTCAGTTGGTAATGCCGTCTTGACTGGTGTAAAAAGAAGTTACGCTTTATGCGTATTTGGTGTAGCCATGGTTTCGTTGTTGAGGAGTTTAGGTTAGGAGGACCCATATGGTAGTGTGTACTTTAACTTAAAGACAGCCTTGCTAATAACTGCCTTATAGGATGTGATGTTGAGTTGTTTGGGAGGTGTGAACTGAATGCCATGTCACAGAAGACATGCATCTCATTTTCCTTGTAGTCAGTACCATGAGAACTTCAGAATTCACATGAACAGTTGTATTTCAGCTCTGCAAGCAACCGGATTATCCATGCTAAAGACCACGCTTCAATCCAAATTAATGTTGCTGACGTGGATCCACAAACAGGACGGATGACAGAGACGTCAAAGATGTACGCTATATGTGGGGCCATACGGCGGATGGTAAGCAGTCGTGAAGTACCTTGCATGTGAATATCAGATAGCAACTGTCAGTTTTGTCTCACACAACCACCTGCAGGGCTCAGTTCATTTGTCTTGCACAAATTCTGCATCTTGGACATTTCTGCATACAAAAGATCACACCTGCCCACCATATTGTAATTGCTTTGTGAGAAGCTAACAGTTCATCAGTGAGTCAAGAAATTCCCCACATTTCATGAACCCAAAGGTTCACTGCCACATTCAGAAGAGCCTGTCACTTGTCCACTGTTGCTCTGTACTCATGCATTCCTCTGTCACTCCAGTGCTGTATAAACTTAGCAGTGGTCAACATTGTTATATAACATGTGCAGTGGATGCCACATGGCAAGAGAGAGTAGGCTGTAACTTCACTATTCATTAGTATAATTTACTGCCTGTTTACCTTCTCCTTCATAGAGGAACTCATTAAAGTGACTTTCAACTGAATCAGCCAACCAGATGCAGCAAATTCTCAAGTTTATTACTTGTCATTTAAATACAGCTCAACATCTTTCAGGCATCCTCATGCCCATCATCAGGAGCTACAACAACTGCAGTAGCAGCCTCTGGTTTACTGTCGGAGTGTTGTGATAGCAGTGCTGTTGGTCGTGGTCGGCTGGTCAGCCCGACCACGACCAACAGCACTGCTATGACCAAGCTTCGACGGTAAACCAGAGGCTGCTACTGCAGTTGTAGCTGCTGATGATGGGCATGAGGATGCCCGAAACATGTTGAGCTGTATTTAAATGACAAGTAATAAACTTGAGAATTTGCTGCATCTGGTTGGTTGATTCAGTTGAAAGCATGATGATGCACGGAGTTGCAAACCCTAAATTCATTAAAGTGGTTTTCAGTAATGCTTGTTTTTTCAGGGAGAATCAGATGATTGCATAAATCGACTCACGAAGAAGGATGGAGTTTTGGCAAGGTATGCACCCGACTGAACATTTGATATGTTGCCTGGAAATTGAGCTGGAGCTGGAAATTTGTTCCTTATTATATTGAAGGATTTTTCATTTACATACACACACCTGAATGAAGGAATGTCTGTAGCCATTACGATGTTTTCCTTCCTTCTCACAGAGCAAGGCTGCATGTTGTGACTTTTGCAGATGTCTTATTGAACTGGTATTTCTGTTACTGTCATGTCTGGCCAATGCTGGACCCTTCTTCAACACGCTAAATTTCCGCAGGCCCTCAAAACTGCCCACGTAATTTAATTTCAGTTTTATGCTGATGGACAAAGTATGATTTGATTCATGTCAGGAGCAGGGGATTGAAGTGTACTGAAAGTGTCCAGACTGACTGTGGGGCTGTGTGGGTAATGGATACTGTTTTGATAGGCGTAAAGCAGGTGGGATGTGAAGGTGACCGTGCATCTCTATCTGCTGTGAAAATTAAGTATGAGTGGAGCTATACCTCCACTGTCCCATATGCCTTAATAGCTGATTTATTTCTTATGTTTATGTATTTTTAAACATATTCTCACAGTATGATTGACAGAGTTTCTTCAAAATTGTGACATGATGCAAAACGTTTGTGTCCAGACTTGATGTAATTGGCAAATCAATTAATTTGGAAAGTAGTTTTTCTTGTATGCTGTTATGACCTTGCTGAGGTGTGTATGGGCACTCAAACAAACCTGTTAGTATGTCCAGTTGCCAGTGGAAGTGTTCAGGGTGATAGTAACAGAAGGTACATGATTGCAGTGGACATTATGAAATTTTTGAAAGAGGTGAGAAAATGGTAAACATTGTATACATTTTTGTGATGCTTCATTTGACTGCTGTACAACATGTTTAGTATCAGCAAGAGTAAATGTGGACTTAACAAACAGCCCTGTTAAACAAAACTTGTTAGTTAGTAGACAGTCACCTGTATTTTGCAAGTTGAGCAAGTACTGCTGATAATGAACTGTGTGATGGATGCTAATTTTATGTGATGTAACAAGAAATGTAAATACATTCAGTCTAAATACATCTTTATTTTACAGATAAAGTGGGTGTTGTGTTGTGGCAAATAATGCATCATCACGTTGATGATAACAGTATAAAAAGGAAATGTGGACTGCTGTGTTGGTGGTTAGAGATCACTGCAGCTGTAAACATTTCCTTTCTTGTACTTTTGTGATGAGCCTGTTGTTAGTCAACACATGCAGCTGGTTGTATCTGCAAAATAAAGTTGTGTTTATTCTGAGTATATTTACATTTCCTGGTGTTTGTTAAATGTAGATATGGAGAGTAATGTGTTGTTTTTATGCTTTCAGGAACTTTTAACTCGACTCCTCATGTTTCTTCGTAATATTTGTACAATAAAAAAACATTAATACTGAACTCATGTCTGTAGTTTACTTTATGTGAACTGTCTGATGTTGTGTTACTGTCCTCAAGTCATGCAGTTACTTTGGGATCCTTACGGCCTCCTTCCTTCTACTGCGTTAAAGGAAGAGTTTGTTAGTGTAACTCTTCAGGTACCTGATGAAGAATAGAGTGTAGTGTGCCTGAATGCACACTTGGTATCCACACACGTCACAGGAATGTGCGCGATCTCAGACTACAGAAACCATGTTCAGAAATTGTACTGTAGCTGCTACTTACCACACAATATTGTATGTGGCTATATTGACCTGGGTTTGCCTAGTTTTTGTTTCTTTCTTTAGGCAAACGTGTGGTTGGTACCTGGTTGGTCACTGCCGCTGTAAAACCCTTTACATGTCGCTCTGCCATTTGTATAGTCTGAGATACGGTGTCGTAAAAGTTATTGTCATTGGATGTTACATGCGTATTCAGCTGATGAAGCCCCATTTGTGTACATCTCTTATCAATATAGAGGGTGAGTAGGCACAGCCAGTCTTATTGGGCAGTATACTGACATGACAGAGCTATACTGAACCTGTCTGCTCTGAATTAGGTGGTGATGTTTGTAAGGTTTCATTTGATTTGCCTACATTCGTACCTGCATCATACGTGAGCTTGACATTCTAAGAAATGGAAGAGCTAGCAGTAATAATAAACAGAAGTTAAATTCAAAAGGCACAATACACAAGCTAGCATGAGACAAAGAAGTTCTTTGATAGTTTGTCAGTATACAGCAGTTCATGAGTTGCTGGGAGCTGGAGGCTTGTACTTATGGCAATACATATAGGTGAAGCCAGGAAGAGAACAGTGTGGGGGCAGACTGCAAGTGGGTGGCGAGAAACAAGGCAGAGAGGGTTTGCCATGTACGTGTAAAGGGGAAGAAGGGAGGTGGATCTGGGGGAATGAAAATATGATGCAGAGTGCGTGGTAGGAGTTGAGGATTTAAGAACAAAGAGCACTGGCAGTAAATAGGAATGTATATGATAAAACATAAAAAGAGATGGAAGAGGAGGGTAAGAAATTGAGGGTGATCCAGCAGTAAAATAAATGATGAGTAGTTAGGAGAAATAACAATGGGCTATGACCTTAAGGAAAGAAGAGGATGCTCTCATTTGAAGGAGGAAGCTCTAGGTCACACTGTGGAGAGCTCGCTTTGGAAGAGGCTTGGGACCTGTCGTAAGACAGACTACTAAATGAATGAGTATAACTGTCAAGGTGTAATGTGTAAAAGTAAAACTATCGTATGAGATCTGTGATTCTTTCGCCAGTCGCCAATGACTACGAAGGGTAATGTGTTGAGGGGGTGTGACTTGATGTAGCTGGGCAGAAATTTGCTGATATTTCCAGGAAACCTGCTGCTTTCTCTGGGGTAGATAAGTACTCTGAAGATTGAGACACATGAAAAGAGAAAAATCTCTTGCACTTGCTGGAAATCAAACTGTGTGTATTGTCCAGCCCATAGCCTAGACCAGGGTTGGTGAAACGTTCCGAGGGCATGTGTCTAAATTGTCTGTAATTTAGACACAAATTCTTTCACATCCCCATAGGAATTTTGAAGAGCAAAATAAAGTATTGCATTCTTCCATCATTATTATTAATTATTTCATTATTATTATTAATGCATATTATTAATTGACACACAGTATAATTATTATATTTCTGATGAAGGCCACCTCTAGGAATGCGATAAGCAACAAAATGTGGCAGTAACTGGGCTGCTAGTGCTTTCTGTTTCAAAAGAAGACTGTAAAACATTCTGTCCAATGTCACATATTTGCCCAGGCACTGCCATTCCGGCACCCCAACAATAAATATCCAGCCAACACTTCGCACTGCTCCCGATTGTGTAAAAATGTTTGATTGCAGTGCCATTTGGTAGCAACGGTAATTCATATCGCTCGTTTGGAACAACAGTGTCACAAATCAAAATTTGTGATTTTTCAGGAGAAATGTTTAAAGGTTTTGAAGTGCTATAATTCTCTATGAGTGCAACGATGACACAACTGCTCTCCAGTGGCGAGTTTTGCAAACTGCGTTATGACACTACTTGTTAAAAGTGCATCTGCATACATTTCTTTCTATACCAATAACTCAAAAATGCCAAATTTTGAGTTGTGACACTCTTGTTGCAAATGAGCGATACAAAGTCTATACGCAGTCAGATATGTGTATATATAAAAACACGTTCACAAAAGAGACGGTCAGCAAAAGTAATTAAAAAATTGGGACAGCAGTGAATGTTGTGTGTCAAGAAAATGTTTCTGCTTGCCATTTTGGGCACGTGTGCCATAAGTTCATCAGTCCTGGCCTAGACACTACCAAGTGCACTGTCTGTGACACCTAAAAGTACTATGTCACTGTTTGAGTGGGTTTTTGGTACAGATGCTATGTACTTACTATACATATCTGCATAATGTGAAATGACAGTTCAGCGTATGTCTTAGTAAGAATGCAGATATGCAGTACATTATGGAGGAAGACAGTTGGCAGTAATCATGTACGATATTATTGAAGTTTGTTACCCCTTACTAGGCTCCAGTACAGTTTTTTACTTTTGTTTGGTATTTGGTAAGGTCTGTGTGAAAAATCTGTTAGGATGTTCACAGTTATCCGGCTGATCAATAACTCTTTTATTATGAAACTTGAAGGTTCATGACTGTCGCTGTTAAGAACATGCTGCTTCTGGACCATAGCTAATCCTGTCACCTGTAATTTGATCTGCCATCTGTATGTACCCGTGTAGTTTTGGTACAGAAGTTTGTCATTTTCATGCTTTACTGCATGCAGCTGCACCTTAATTGAAAGTACTTGGGGGAAAGTTTGTTATGCTGTAACATTTATCTGTTACTGTTTTCCTTCACCCAGCCATTCTGTTCCTATCAGAATGAGACAGATTCATAACCAACCATCTGACTCCATGGATCTGGACCCTTCCTGAGAAGCTAACCGTTCCTCAGCTAGCCAAAAAATCGCCTGCATCCCGCAGGTTCATTACTGCATTTACAAGTGCCTGCCACCTGTCCCTGTCCTGAGCCAGATCAATCCTGTCCATGCCACTCCATTCCACTTCCTGAAAATCTATATTAATACAATCCTCCCATTTATGCCTGGGTCTTCCAAGTTGTCCCCCTCAGGTTTCTCCACCAAAACCCTAAGGCTTCTGTGTTTTTCTTTACAGTATGTACACTTCTGCCCAGTATATTATCATCATCAGCATAAACCAAAAACTGATGTGTGCCATTTAATTTCAGGCTATCCTTAACCCTCCTAATGGCATACTGTAAAGCAAAGCTGAAAAGCAGTGGCAATAGAGCATTTCTTGTTTCAGACCATTCTTAATAGCAAACATGTCCTACAAATGTTTGCCTACCCAGACACTGGTTTAGGTTTCATTTAGACACATTTTTATTATCCTTACCAGTTTCATGGGGATACCATGCTCAATGAGAATGTTATAGAAGACCTCCCTCCTAACTGAATCATAATTTTTCTTGAAGCCTGTAAATAACTTGCGCACTGCTTCATTGTTTCCTATTTTTTCTCAAGTATTTGACAAATGCAGAATATAGGATCAGTAATTGACCTGTTGTGTCGAAATGCACACTGATGATTCCCAATAATTTCTTCTGCATATGGAGTTAATCTCAACAGCAGGATGTTGGATAAAATTTTGTATGTAGTTGGCAAAAGTGATATGCCTCTATAATTACTACAGTCTGTCTGTCTCCCTTCTTATAAATAGGCACAGTCATTGACACCTTCCATGTAGAATTGATAAGTTTATGGATCTCAGAGTGAATTGTCCTACCTCCTGCTTTAATCAGTTCTGCTGTAATCTGATCAGTACCTGGAAGTTTCTTAACCATATATAAATATATATATAAAAGCATCCACTGGTTATGATAAAAGGAGAGTTATTTTAACATAATTTTAAGAAGTAGTTATAGCAGTATTTTAATTAAGTTAAACATTTGTACTGTATTTTCAAGTACTTTTAAGTGGTGTTTTTTAACCTTTCAAAGGCATTACCTTGATGCACACACTGTTCTCATATTACCATGTTGATGTACCCACCATTCTCTTATTATCATGTTGATGCACACACTGTTCTCATATTACCATGTTGATGCACACACTGTTCTCATATTACCATGTTGATGCACACACCAGTCTCATATTACCATGTTGATGTACCCACCATTCTCATATTACCATTTATAAGACCTCTGATGCTTCCATTTTTATTAATTTGAACTGGATGATCCTGGGACAGGTGGGTCAAAGCATGTTGGAGATATATTGCAGTCAGTTGTGTATTCCCAGCAAAAATGCATAGTTGGCTTTAATATTTAGGATCAAGTGGAATAGTCTATTTAGACATGCAACATTGTATACTTGAGGAGTGGTAGAACTGCCTTCAGTACTTGTCTCTTCCAGTGCAAGCATGGCCCTAGGTGGCAGATAACTACAGTGCACAAAGTTATATTTCTCACATCCTTGAATTGCCCCAGCTGTTTCAGACCCTGTCTGTCACTGTTTAACGTGTTTTGTATGTCCATGTAGCCTACATGTGCAGGCACCTAACCTAACCTTTGCTTTGTACAGCCCACTTCCACTTCAGGGATTCATTCCTTGCTTCTCTGTTCCAAGCTGAAGGCAATGCTCCTTCTTTCTGGTAAGTGACCAACTTGATACACAATTTCTTCTATAATATGTTTATTTGAATCCTCTACATGTTTCAAGCAACTTTGTGCTCATGTTCAGGAGGACAATTGTATTAATACAACTTCTGGTATAATTACTCTGTGTTAATGGCTGTCCAGCATGCAGGTCAATAAGGAAAGTTCCTTATTGACCTGCATACCGGATGGCCACTAACAGAGTAATTGTACCAGAAGTTGTATTACTACAATTGTCCTCCTGAAGATGAGCACAGAGTTGCTCGAAACATGTAGAGGATTCAAATAAACATATTATAGGGGAAAATGTGCGTCAAGTTGATCACTTACCAGAATTATACGAAGATGCATGGTCAGAAAAATATAAAATGCTCCTTTTTGTTGTTCCCCTCACTGTTTTCATTCCCACAAAAAAAGAAAAGTTCAGCAAAAGTTTTCTTTGTCTCTGAGCTATAAGCATTAATAGCTAATTGAGAAACACACTGATCTGAAAGTTGGGTACTTGCCTTCCATCTTCCAACCTTAGTGTCTTTCACCGGATTAGCCACATTTGTTTGAGGAAGATGGTAGAAGTTTGGTATCTTATTCTCCCGCAGCTGTGTGATACAAGATATGAGTGCTGGTAAGAGAAGTGTAAGCTTATGGAAAGTGGAAACTCACTTGGAAGCATAATGATGTAAACAAATTCTTCAACACTCTATACTTGAAATGTCAGTAAACTGGTAATATAAAGAACACCATCCTGAGCCACATGTATCCATTCAATTCCATACACTCTACCCACAGGAGGTGTATTTTATTTATTCTCTTGTGGCCTTTAATGGGCCCATGTTTCTTCTACCAGATTATCATTGGTAGAAACATAACCGACAGGAAAAAACCGAAGTACTGGG
>Ga0268261_10002938_pt1 | contig 12386 bp, 20 predicted proteins | sample TergutNc150P1_FD_190353 | JGI IMG/M metagenome (GOLD analysis project Ga0268261, IMG submission 190353) | Nasutitermes corniger P1 segment gut microbial community from laboratory colony in Florida, USA - Nc150 P1 (SPAdes) (version 2) | ecosystem: Host-associated > Arthropoda: Insects >... | reverse complement strand
AAATTTGTGACAAGGCAGACTACAGCCTGTAGTCATTCTAAATTCCTTTCGTGAAGGACAGCCAAACGAGTCTAGATTTTGAACAGGGCGACCCAGTATGTCGGTGAGAAACTTGCATTTATCATCGCCTTTAGCGTATAGATGTGCATAGTTAGTCGTGGCCTCAGTTAGGGCTTGGAATAATTATGAGTAAGGGATAAGGCCGTCCTCTCAGCTCAAACCGGACGTAGGGGAACTAGGGAGATTCATGGAGTAGGGGGGTAGAAACGGAATGTATCGATGACGTTTTCGGCTGCCACAGAAACTTCCTTGAGCACGGTTTCTCCATGTGCTCCCGACAGGTATTCATAATCTATAACGACCTCCATCTTGCTCTAAGTATAGTGTGTAAATAATGTAATAGCCCTGGAGAACATACCTCTTATACCTGCTGGTGCAGCATTGGCCTCCACGAGGTACCCCGCGCAGAGACCCAAATTCCTTAGCGAAGAGGTTTTCTACCTGTTGATCGGCGCTGCCCGGAGTAAACAGCCCGACGAATTGCTGACCCGTGTATCCTCTATCAGTGTACAGGGCCAACAGACAACAATATTTGCCGCAGACAGTACTCAGGGGTCCTTGGAGTTGTGGGTTGTTATAATTTAGGACGGTACAATTACGCCTTAAGAATGATTGTATATCGTGAATATGAGGGGATAGGCCATAGGAGTCAAAGTAGGATGACGTGGAGGACCTGGGTTCGAGACGGATAGCTAACCAGTGTGATCCTGACTGTGTGTGTGCATCAGTATTGATAATTACAGTGCTAGGCTGAGTTATAGAATGGGGAAGTATATCTGAAGGGAAAGCGCCCAGAAACGATTTAACATTATTTAGGGTACACGATATCTGAACTGTGTCCATCTTAGAAGTGTGTGGTGACGGTTCGCGAAGAATCGACGCGTACAGAATTGTCGTATTCCAGGTACAATAGGCACGTGATTGCCTCTTTAAACGCTTCCTTAAACGATAACTCAATGCGTATATTACCACTGTCCACAGGTGAAGTATGTCCTTCCGACGCGGCCAGATCAGGCGTTAGATCAAATAACAGCATGAAATACCCCTTAATATACATATCGTGAGTTATCTGAAGTCCCGAGTTCGAATGGTGAATGCCTGAGCCTTCAAAAAGAGTATTGTATGCCATAACAGATGTTTTTTCGTGACCTGTATCAATATTGAGGCCCTCGCTAGGGATCTGTCTGCCATTCACGTACATCATAAATGTACGAAGACCGAAATGTTGAAAATTGTAGGGGTTTGTATTGATGGTGCCGAGAAAGTCAGTGTTTGCTATCATAGTGAATAGGAGTCTTTTGGGTATGCGGCCAATGACTGCCTAATCTATCGAGAGGGACTGAGGCCCGCAGAGAACGTGAAAGTTTTGAGTTCAACTCTCGTCATGTTATACAGCGCGAGTTCGGTCTTCAATAGCGCTTCGTGGGCTATCGGGATCTTGGGGTTTGCCTTGATGCGTCTAACAAGCAGTTGGGCATCCAGAAATTTAAAAGTAGTCTTTGAATCTGCAGCAATACTCGTTAGATAGAAACTTGACTTGGCTTTTGTAAACTTTATCTGTAGCTTAATTCCCGGGAGTAAAAATTTCGGGACATTGCACACATCACTATGTATTCTCCCGCACATTTCAGTTTCCTTACTTTGTTTCTGTCTGTTCCATCTGTCTATGAATCCAGTGTTTGTCGACTCAGCTTTTGTGATGTCACAGGGCAACATATCGCCCACGTCTTTGTACCAATAGCTGTTCGTGAGGTGCGATATGGTGGCGTCTACACCATAACTTAGCAATGTTTCCAAGACTGACCTATAGTTATAAAGGTCAACCGACTGCGTTATAGTCACACCATTGAGGATAATGGTACACTGACTAAATAGCGAATGTAACAAATTATTCACACCTGCCGTGTGATCTGCCGCATCAAGGGCGCTCCCATCGGCCTTTGTTAACTTGCCTTTGACAAAAAGTTTTATATCGGGGTCAATATACGTGTCATAATCAGCGGGTATCAGAAATTCCAGTTCGCTCTGATCAACGGATGCAATGGGTTTGTAGGGGACCACCTTGGTTTCTTGGATCGCTAGTTGTACGGGATTGGGAGCAAAAATATCAAATTTACTACTCACAAAAGCTAAGTCCGTCTGAGACATGGTCGTACCGTGACTGATGTAAATTATGAAAAAATATCCCGTTTTATAGTCCCGCGCTTTTTCCTCGGTAAGGTGCGTTTAGTCTTTTTCTTTCGTTTCGCATTTCGCGCAGTGCCTGACGTCACTCTCTTTCGTTTCCGAGCACCACTTACACGCAACTTGTTAATTATATTCTGTGTTGAGTCAGCCACATGTTTTGAGATTATGTCTGTGGTCTGTGTCGGAGGATTTTCTGCTATATCTCTAATAATATTAGTGCCTGTGCGTAATGCCTCGCGTTCCAGAGCTTTGAGCGTTTCTTTGCCTATAGATTTGGCACCGCTCCAGAGAATAGGTCTAAGTGTCCTAAATAGGCCTCCCAAAATACTACCTAGACCATGTCCCCGTTGTACGAAAGGTGAAGTACTGTAAATTGATCCTATATCTTCGCGACCACGACCTGCCTGTCGTCGGTAATACAGGACAAGAGGGTCCATTGTTACTAATGACGACGGATGTGATGACGTAGTGTATTTATACGCGTAGAAAATGCAGAACCGCTTTCGTGGGCACGATACCAGTCTTGAAAGGGATTTTTTTACCCTTAGCATCCGTTATTAATATAATGTCCTGGAAGGTACTTTTTGGACGGGTACATAATAGACATTATGAAATGCGTGGTCACAAAACTTTGAAGGGTGAATAAACGTCCGCAAACATCTGACGTAGTCGCTACCCAAAAACTGCGGCGTAATCAGATTGCAATAAATCAAGGCATTTGTCTCGCCGATAACTTCAATCGGTTTCATATTGGGGGCTTTCTGAGGAGGAGGACAGCTAAATTCGCATAACCCGACCTCCCAATTGTCTGTCAAACCCAGGTCTATGCGCTGTGCCAACTGAATTGTAAACTCGGCGAGTGTATTTTTAGGATGGAATTTCTGGGATGCATTGCTAAACAATGTAATGTAAAAGTGATTTCGGTACTCCATCTCTAAATATTCTTCAAGCTAGATGCATTTATCCACCTATCGAAGTCAGGACCGTAGCCTCTCCAGCGCACGAGATGCTCACGAATGCCCCGTCTGACCCTTGTAGCCAGAATTTTATCAGTCTTAAGCGTGGTGCGTTTTGTGATTCGAACAGGTATTAACTCTTCATTAGAGAATTGCCCGTCTATTACCTTTTGATTCAAATCTTCCAGTTCGTACACGGGACGAGGGGTCCTGCGAATTACCTTGATAATTCGAAACACTTCCGTGCTGTAATTCTGTTCGCCGCCTTTGGCAAATTTCATCTTCTCTTTACTTATGCGAACGTGCTGACCTACGCGAAATCTAGGTTTTGCAATAGGAATCTTGCCTTGCTTCTTGTTCATTCTCTTCCATATAGTCAGAATATCAAAATCTGTAACTCGTGCTGGAGGCATGCCAGTTGTACTGTGAACCGTCGCGTTACAGCCTCGCACAAAGGTTGGCAGTACGTCAATAAATCTGTACGTGTTCTTATATGTGAAGTATTTGTATAACTTATCCGGGTAGTACGATAAGCCCTCTCCACGACTGAGCATTTGACATCGGGGATTTTACATATCTGAAATTGAATTCCTTTGCGTCTTAACATGTCTTGAAACGATCTGTTCAAGAATTCTTTCCCTCTATCCGTACGCACCCAGACAGGACGTCTGCGTATAGGTTTAAAATATTTGGGGTCCTTCAAGATGGTTTGAAATGCTGACGTAACAGCTTTTCCCGTCTTACTTTTTAGCAGGATGATGTGTAAGAATTTGGAAAAGACATCTGTTACAGTTAGCAGATATTTGACGTCGTCGTTATATTTGCTGAGGCCCTGAACATCAACCAGGTCACTTTCCCACACGTCGTTTATATTATTAACAGTGTAAGGATTTCTGGGAAACCTTTTCCGCACTGGTCTGTGTAATGTGTAGGCATCTTGTTTTAAAAGCCATGTCTTAATATCTGTTTTCTGCTTCTGTTTACCCGTAATCTGTCCGACAGCGTTCTCTAGTTTTTGCTGAGTCGAAAAAGCAGAAAGTTTAGAGGGGTCATAATACAGTCTGCGTATCATAGGTAATGCTAATATCTTTCCCACTGTTGCCGTAATGCTGTTTCAACGTCGCGCTGTTTTGTCTGGGGGAACAACTTTGCAATTACTGTTCTGAATTTGGCGCCTTTGGAGATGTGTATGGGGGCACCGGGTTCGTAAACCTCCAAATGAACACTGGTTAAATTTAAAATGCGCTTATATTGTCTGAGATCGGTTGCGGTGACAATTTCTTTATTTACCTTTTTTCGAGTAAGTAATTCCCAGAGACCTCGTATACCTTTAAAATGTTTATTCCTGATATAGAAGTCACTATACCTATCTACCGTCATATCTGAATTGCCTATAAAAAATTTGTCACCTACTTTACGCAGTCCGTACTCTGCATCGAGAACGCCACTTTTGTGAACATATGGTGATAGGTATGGGCTAGCAATTGCCCCGAAAGACTTTCTAGCAAATTTGCGTGTCTCATCTTCGCTAACGGCACCTGTATCCCCATCTTTGCTAACGGCACCTGTGTCCACATCATCATCGTCATCATCATCGGCAAGTGCAGTGGGACGGGCACGGTTAAATCCATCACTAAAGGGACTTGTCGCTGTTTCATATACATCGTCTCCCGCAGAAGAAGTTGAGGGAAGTGGTGCAGACCGTGGGGGTGTTGCCAAATTCATGTCTGTCTGTGTACCTAACTCTATCGATAGGCTTCTAGGTGTAGTTACTTTTTGTGCGAGAGTAGTGTCAGGTAATATCACTTTTATAAAGTCAGCGATAGCTTTAATCAATGCCCTACGTCCGACAGCTGCCTCAGCAATTTCACCACGTATAGCGACCCACTTATCGTATGGATGTTTGGGTCCCTTCTTCTTTTTTCTGTTTACACGAGCACGAGTCTTCTTCTTCTGGTTAGTACTCTTTGCTGCATTCTGAAAAGGCGAAGATTCTTGCTGCAGTGTAGCTGAGCGCTCATTCCTATTCAAGTAATCGGGCGAAACAAGGTACATCTTGCGTAGCATTTTTTAAGAGGCGCGCGAACGGAATATAAGACTGGCTATACTTGGTAATATAGCACTTAATAGAGGCACGAGGAACCCGCCTCGTTGATTAAGCAACCGTTTCTTACTCGAGATGGAGACTCGCTTATTTGCGAGTGCGCGCAGTGGCCCTTTGAACTTTTGTAATCGCTTCTTCTGACAAGCAGTCAGTTGCAGATTGTTGCGTAACACATTCAGTACACACTCGCTAATGGATTTCACTAGCTCGTTATTACAATTTTTAATTATTGCTTTTCTTAATTGGGGTTTTGCCGTCTTGAGTACTTGGAGATGGTGATAATTTGATCTTATGCGCTTCATCATTCACTCGAGCGTAAATAATGGGAGGATATTCAGACGGAAAGACATTGGTTCGATACCGTAGCCCATCGTCTGTATCCTGGGTAAAGTTTAAAATCATATACCCGTGGGGACTCTGGGTCGCCTAACGATACGCTTCACACAGACTGGCACTAGCTTCGGGAAGCACTTGCCGCGCGAGGTATGCAAACTGGTTCCTATCGCGTACGTTTTTCAATGAGACTAAATATTTCGCATTCAGCGATATGTCGCGGCAGTGTGGAGCTTGGTGGAAAAAGTTCTGGGTAATCAGAATTACACTGAGGTTACGGTGATGACTACCCTCGGTGAAAAGGTCACACACGGCTCGTGAAAACGCTTCGTTTAAAAGATCGTCAAGAATAAGTAGGCACGGTAGACCTTGTATGTTTTCAAAATTTTCGGGTAGACCCTCGTGAATTTGTACGTTCTTCTTCTTTAAAGCTGCCAACTGTTGCTGCGGCACAGAACTCTGTTCACTATAACACCACATTATTCCGCCAGGAAAATCTGGTTCGGTACACAGCGTGTCAAGGTTCTGAAGGAAACGTATACAAAACGTAGACTTTCCGGACCCGGTGGGGCCACCAATAATACAGGTAAACGGATGTTTAAACCTGATGTCACTAGCCATGAATGTCCTCTGTCAGCATTCACTCCTGATGTATATACCCAAACGGAACTGACGTGTGGTCGTTCAAACGCCTATGTTTCAAAAATGATACCCTGTACGTCTTTTCCTCGGGCTGGCTATTAATACTTACACCTCCTCTATCCCTCTTACGTTTAATTTTATTCTTTGTACGTACAATTACCGTTTCATTATCATCCATAGACAGAATCATGTCTTTCATTTTTGCAAAATTTACCAACTGAGAGGCCAAATAATTAAGAGTAATCCCCCTAACTTTACAGACCGTCTTGCTCTCACCTGTCTTGGAATTAATTGTTTTATACGCGTAATTTTTAGGACCTGCACAGACCACTTCCGAAATGATTTCATTAGGTTTCAGTTCTGACGTCATCTCCCCCAAATTGTCCCCCGTTTTAACTAGCGCGGGTCCGGCTGCCGGCTGTATGTATAAGACGCTGTCTGTGTCACAATAAATCGCTTTGTCCTGTAATCTGTTCAGGTAAGAGTATAGGTGCCTACGGGCACCTGCTGTCACATTGGCACCTATAACCTCATTGGTATGGCGTAGACTAGGCACGCGTTCTTCTGAAGAAAACTGCCATGAAATCCAGACCACATAGTCACTAGCAAACATCATGTTCTGGACTTCGATTCCCGGCTTCACCAGAAATCTGTACAGTTCATGGGGTTCTGAAATTAATTTTGTCTGTGAGCGGTTGCTTCTCTCTGTCATTTTTCCTCACATTGAGTTGAGACAGAGTTTGGACAGACCGCGTTTTGACGCGTTATATCTGATAGAGTCTTTGTCCAGTTGGATGCCTTCGCACTGATAGAATTGACGAATGAATTTATCTTCATTATCGGGGATTCGAACCCAACTAGGATAACCGCTAGGTTCTTGTTTGAGTTTAAGAAACGTGTTTATGTATTTTACAAAAAGTCCTCCCACGCCAGTGTCCGGATTATATTGCGTGACTTCGTAGTGGTATACTTCTTGAACTTCTAAAATTTTGTAGCCTTTGTTAACAGCCAATCGCACTTCATCAATGACCCACGTGCCATCCAGACACCTTTTAGCATCGCTGAAATGCTGACATTCGCCAGTCATGTTCTGTTCAAAGACACAGATCTACACAGACAGAATAACAGTTTCTTGTTATGACGAAATGGAAGGACAGGATGATAGAGATCCTTTGGAGGCACGATGGTGCATTTCATTAATCCGTCCATCTTTAAACACGACTCTTTATCAGCACATGCGTCACCCACATGAATGACCGGATGACGTATGGGGAATTTGAAATATTTACAAATGTATGGGTATAAACTCATTACATCGCAATACTGGACAGATTCCTCGCCCTCCCGTAACTTATAGTGAAGCCGCATGGCTTCGGTTCGACCCCCATACAGGGCATCTCGAGTGATCAGGGACGCATGCTTGACAATGGGATGCACTAGCAATTCAGGTTTCTGCTCTACAATTTTGGCTTCGTCAAATTTACATTCCCATTGAATTTTTACGTGATAGCCTGCCCGTTTTATCAGTTCGATTCTCGCCAGGGTCTGTTCATAGCGTCCCGCCAGTGTATCTCCGCCTAGCGTTTTCACGTCTGGAAAAGGCTGGCATGTGCAGCCGTGATAGTAACATCCCAGAAATTCATATACGGTTCGAGTCTCTGCACAGTAACCGTCTACACTGTAATGCCTTAATTCAGGGGGTCTGAATTCGCGTCCGTTTCTAGCATGTTGTATCTGACATCCGTCCGTCTGTTCCATATGTAAAAGCCACATTAGTGCTTTCTTGCTATATCTGTTATTAGCACTATAACCTCCAGGCGGGAGTAATCCAATGGTCTCTGATTTGAGAAATTTCTTGCGAAGCACTTTATTGCATGTAGACACTATTGTCACTCCCTCGAGGAAAACCTCGATATTTCCAATCTCTATAAAATCGCGCCTGAATATCTGACACGCCTGCCGCAAGACGGTGACGTCATCTTGGCAATACTGTTCCAACACGCGCCTGTTATCAAAGACTATATCTTTTTGCTCATTATACCAAGACAAGAAATCCTTTCTCTCCGCTTCATTCATCTCGTCAGCACCGAAATACTTAATGTCGGGTATGGGCCCCACATAGTCCAAATTTGCCTTTGTATTCCAATAGTGAGGAAAGTACGTTTTCTGCGTTGAAAGTCCGAACGCCTCGGGCAATTTACGCAAAGGCATGGGCAATTAAGAAATGGAGTCTAGAAAATGTATATGTTGCATTTTCATACTGATAATTTTAAGACCTGTTAATATAAGATGGGGGTTCCAATTGAGGAGAATAGCTCTTTGCAATATGAATTGAGAATCAAACGACTTCGCGTTGTGCGCTATGGCCACGACTCTATTGCACCAGGGTCGAGGTTCGCAAAGATAATATAATAAATCGCCGACCGGGTCATCATAGAATGAATGGCGTCTCCTACCACAACGTTCACAGTCCGTTTCTTTATCTTCCTGCATCTCGCAAACTGAGCAAAACTGCTGAATGCAAACAAGTGTGCGAATATGCTGAGTTGCATTCTCTGAGAATTTTGTATCCTTCGTAGTTTCAAAATCGTAGAACACAAACAAGACATCATCACTGCGGGGCAATTCGTTCTTTAACGGCTGCATAAAACAGAAATGACCAGTCTCTCTGTTCCGATTACAGATAGTACAGAATGGTTTGAAACATTCGTGCTTTTTACACGTTATGAATGTATTACACATGGCACAATTTTTCTTCTTTTCACATACTGTCTTTTCCTAACTTGTTAGTTTTGTGTTTGTCAAAACATGCACGACTCCTAAACTGTCTATTACATGCCTCGCACGGGATTCGAACATCAGCGTATGAACATGGTGGAATTGACATACAGTCACTACACAACTCCAGACACTTATGCGTCACGCCACTCTCACACCCTTTATTACAACCTTTACAGAAATACTGACGACAAAGTGCACCTGTAACGCTGTTAATCACGTGAAAATGATGCTCTACAGCATCACAAAGCAGGTTAATTCTTTTTCCGGATTCTACTTGACCGTCAAACATTATTTCTTCACCGTTTAAACCTCTGAAAACAACAATTCTGTATTCTTTGAAATACTTTTGAAACTTAATTAACTCGGCGATTCCTCCACCGTTTGACAGATTAATACCTGTCGTCGCAAGTAAATGATCCATAACAGGACGTATCTTTCTCCCCTGACGAAATGCTTTATAATCTGGATCGTTAGTTAATTTGGCAATGCTGATTATTAGGGCATGAGCCAGACAATTTTTTCCGCTTTCACCTCGACGATATTCCGTTTCAAATGAACCATGTTTTCAAGGGATCTACCCTTAGTAGCGATTCGGCCGTGGCCGATTGGCATTTTTACATAATGGACTGTCATAACCAATTTATCTAAGGCGTTAAACCTAGCATTGGATTGGGCTACATTCCCGAAAACTGACCATATTACATCCGGGGTTATCTGGTCCTTCCTTCTGAAACTGAGCCCTATTGCCTTGTCATTTACATTAACTTCATTGCTTATTGTAATTCCAACCATATCTGAATCTTCACAATTCTGTAAAGCGTACTCGAACAGATCAGACACACTGGCTAGGAAATGGGACATTGGGTTCGAATCCTCTCCCTCGGATGGGGGTAAGAGACGCACTGTAAGCTGTGTTCCCACAGCATTAAATCGTTTGTACTGTCTGTTAATTTCTTCGTCTATAGTGAATCTAGGATGATCCATTTTAATTCTGAAAAAACAATTCACTAATATTACTAGAAATAATTTACATGTAACGCACTGTTATGAAGACGTTTATCCACTCACCTGTTACTAGGAAGGTTTCCCACTAACACTAGCAGATATCTACCCTCTATAGTCGAGAATGATGGGGTACATTGAGCGGATCTCCTTATTAACACGCTAAGACATAGGTCTTTCTTCCTCTAAACATGTATGATTCTCGATACTTCAGGTCCCTACTTGTTACTTCAGGTCCATAGTTCACATACATATACGAAAGGATTCTCATTTGCTAAAACATGTCACGTGTCTGTTTATAGGACGTATATAAGAACAAACAACCGCCGTCCAAGACGCCAAAAAGTTAAGATATAACTAGTTCGTCTCAGTTCAAGACACCTAAAAGTTTAAGGTACGTATATACTTAATTGAACCTTCGAATAAATATAGGAATTATATAGGGTTAGCACGGTTCTTTAAATCTTTTTTCAGATGGATCTATCTATGAAATTTACGTTGACTTCGTCATGTCAGACGATTAAGATCCCGTCTCTGAAGATTGATAAATCGTATAACATTGAAAGGGCAGAAAAGATCCGGACTAAATATGGCGAAGCTCTCTTATTAACTTTACAAGATTCCCCGCTGACAAGTGTGAAAATATTCCTACCAAGACGTTATGGGGAACTCTTCACAGAAGAAGATTTTCAATCTATAAATGAAAAAACAGTTTCACGGGCCCTTATCTACCGAGGTACTTGCCCCATGTCAAATGCCTACATTTTAGAGATACATTGATGGTTCGGGGATTAGCATATATGTGTGTGGGTGTAACTAAGAAAAATAAAATAATTACTTTCATCTTCTATCTCTCATTTCCAGATGCCTTCCCTTCACGATACTGATCTGCTTCGTTTTTTGGTACCCGTAACATATATGATAATGAGACACGCGTACGCTCTCATTAGGGTGCTTAGAAGCGGCGATGTAATCTTTGTGGTGATGAAGCAAGGACTGGACACTGGATATACAGTGATCGAGTTACCACAAAGTTTACATTGGCCTCTAAGACGTTTATTAATTCTTAATAAATTTTACCATGTAAAAGAATTTTATCTAAAATACATGGGTTTAACCTACTCCAATGAACCCATTCTCAGGGCTCATGGATGGGGGTTAAGCATATTTTTATAATAATAATGAACGTGTAAAATTAAGAAAATAAAATAATTAAATTATATATCTATTTATTTCTCTCAATTAGATGTCACGCGCCTGGGTATATATCCCACTCACGCAAATGAAGCATGGCCATCCCTACCAAATTACCAATTTATACGAGAGGAATGGGGGCGTCTGGCTAATCCTCAAAGACCATGAGGACCCCCGGGACATAAGATCCCTGCTGTTCCGGGGCTACAACGAATACGTCAAAGCATTGTGGCAACTTAACCGAGTATGGGACGGGGAGGAGGCCACCATGATATTTAAGAATTACGGGTATCGCCCCAGTGACAATGGCAGTGCACCTGTGTTCACTATCTCTGGCAGCAGGTTGATGGCATTTATAATGTGAACATCCTCTGCCAACATCCTCTGCCAGAGATCGTAGTCAGAATTAGACAATGAAAATTAAATAAAAACTAATTATAGTTTTATTTATCACAATTAGGCTTCCTGCGACATGTCCCAATACATACCGATCACATTACTAGAGGTGAAGCATCCCTACAAAATTGAAGGGGTGTGTGACGAGGACGGTATGATCATGCTTCGCCTTAGAGGTTATGAGAAGGATGCGCAGGAGTTTCGTACCTTTCTCCCCATGCGTTACCATGAGACGTTTAGAAGGATAGTGTCGTGGAACCAAGAAGATAACAATGGTGAGATGGCTCCAATGAAACTAGAATATTATGGGTCTATTGGCGATAAACCTGTTATAAAAATCTCTGGTAGAAGTATATTAGCATTGCTCTGGTAAACTTTCTCATGTGAACACCCTCTGCCAGAGATCGTAGTAAAATATAGAAATAAAAACTAATTACAGCTGGGATCTTTTTTTATTTACCTCAATTAGGGTTCCTGAGCAATGCCAGCTTACATCCCAATAGTAGCCCTCGAGAAGAATAAGCCTTACCAAATTACAAGGTTGGACGAGTGGGGTAATAACATCCTGTTGTACCTCAGAGGGTATGAGGAGGATGCGCAGGAGATTATGGCACTTCTACTGCCCACGTGCTACCATCGGGCATTCAAAAGAGTGTGGCAGCTGAACCAGGAAAGGAATGGAGAGACGGCAAAAATGAAGCTAAAATATTATGGGACTGACTTTTGGGGGG
>Ga0268261_10002937_pt1 | contig 12387 bp, 11 predicted proteins | sample TergutNc150P1_FD_190353 | JGI IMG/M metagenome (GOLD analysis project Ga0268261, IMG submission 190353) | Nasutitermes corniger P1 segment gut microbial community from laboratory colony in Florida, USA - Nc150 P1 (SPAdes) (version 2) | ecosystem: Host-associated > Arthropoda: Insects >... | reverse complement strand
AATTGCACAAAATACAGTAAAACCAACACACACAAATAAGCTGAACTGAATGTAACAGCAGGGTAAGCATGACTAAGACAAAGGATGGTACACGAGTACCAGACATATAAGGCGAAAATATCAGACTCCTTATTGGCATTGAAGTCTACAGCATGTTGAACATACTGCACCTCTCTATATTCTCTGTATTCATCAAATAATTAGTGGCATTTGTTTCTGCAGTATATGACAATAAGTGATAAACACACATATACTGAAGAATGAAGAAAGGTTTACTGCAGTTTCAATTGCTTTAAATCTCATACATTATCAAGTCAGCACATGAACACACCGAAATATAATCATAACTGCATTACCCAGTCAGAACACTGTGCAAAAACACTGCTATTCTTCACTAAAATGATTAATTTTTCAACGTTAAATTATATACGCTAGCTGCTATAAAGCATTCTTTCATGTCATAAAATACATACGTAGATTGGCAGTAATGGTCCAGGACTACTGTGTGAGAAACTTTCGTTTCATCACATCATCATCCTATCACCAAATGAATATATCAGAGCTGCCTCAAAGGTGCCCCTACCTCTGACATGAACTCCTTCACTACTAATGAGTCAGGCAAATGCCAGATGTATCAGCCACACATTTACTTCTAGGCAACACTCATTAAAAACCTTAAAGTGATACTCCAGTGACCACACCTTGAAGAAATCGGTGGCGGTTCGGTGGTACACAGGTGGGCTTGGAGAAGTGCCCGTGGAAGAGAGGCCAGTGGTACTTATGTTGTTGCGCCAATCCTCTCCAATATCATCAAACACCACCACCTCTCCGCCTGTCACCAGAGGGGGACTGACGCCAGCAGAACGTTGGTGCCGCACCACAGACCTAACCTCCGTTGAGAATACTGTCTCAGTAACTTCACGCTGCTGAGAACTCAGCCCTCGCTTGTTCTTCACATCATTCCCACACCTGCCATACAGGAATCAACATTAGTATGCTTAAGAGTCTACCATTTTACTGTAACAAATGCAACTGCAGTTCATTAGAAATGAACAAGATTCTGTGCCCTATGCAAGAATCTGAAAGCGCTCAAAATAAAATATTATGCATGAAAGTACATGTGCTGACATACATATGATCTATAGCAGGTCACCAAGTAACTAAATTATGTATAGTGGTGACTATTTTTGGGTCCTCAGTACGGAACTTGTTTCATATTACCCTTCTGGCACCTACATTTTTGAGGAGGCTCATATGTTTTTGGAAAAAATGCAGACCCCAAGCTACATGCAGCAAAAACCACTCTCCAAATATGAACCACACTGCATCATACCACACTTACATAAAACTGCCTAGCTGGGCCAACCATCTCAATCATGGGGAACAAGTCAGTTTCCTACAGCTTCAATTAACATAAAAGCAAATTTCCACTCACAACAATTTAATGATAAAACAAATTTTTCCTTCCATTCAGTATTTCCAAACTACTAATCATAATTTAAAAAAATGGCCGAAGTGCCTTTGTTTCACAGTTAACTTCCCATGCTTTACTGTGAGCTCAGTAGTTCAGACAGCATGGTGGCTAAGCTATGAGCTGGATGACCAGAAATTACAGGTTTGACTCTGAGAGCAGCAAGAGATTTTTCTCCTTGCTGTCACATCCCGACCACCTCTGAGGCCCAACAACCCTCCTATCCCACAAGTATGAGGAGTTCATTTACTGGGAGCATGGGAGCCAGGGCATGAAGCTAACCACTCACGTCAGTCTTGTGTCTAAGTCCAATTATGACTCCAGCAGTATGTCCACTTGACGGCCAAGGTTTACTGTGGACTACAGTATTAAATCCCTTATGGTCCTGACAATTTATGATTGACATATGTGTAACTCTGAGATTCTAGTTGTATTGCAGTGAATATTAACAGGATTGTATTAAGGGTTGCAACAACATGTAAATTGTTAATGGAACCACTGCTACATCCAATATATGCCACATCTATAGTTCACATACACAGACACATGGATAAACTAAATCCATTTTCACTTCCAATATACCAAGGCCTTTCTGCTTTAACATCCCTTGCCAATTTACATCACTTCTTAATTTACTTTCTCTCATTTCCAGTTTACCTTTCTTTGGCTGCTCTTGTTATACTATCCAACTCATGCACTATTCACACTTTAAAACACACTCACTTCAACATTTAAAACCAATAAAATGTTAAAAACCTGTTTGTAAGTATAAAACCCCTACATGTTTCAGCCTTCCTTCACGACCATCTTCAGGCGGTCCTCCGCTGTGCTTTGTGCCATTACTATTCCTCCCGCTGATTTGCGTTCGTTGAGTTTGTATTATTACGCAGTATGTGGCCGCATGTGTATGTCATCTGTAATAAAACAGTTCCTTAGAATAATTTCCATGATGTTCATGATATCCAGAATATGAAAAGTGAGACATTTGATCTGAAGAAGACCAGACTTACCTGTGTGTGTTTGGTGTTCTTGTCTGTTGGTGATCTGCTTGTGAACTGTTTCGTAACGTGTGTGGAAGCTGTGCTAGTTCGTAGAGTGAGTTGAGTTCATTGATTTGTTGTTCCGTGATAAGCTGGTCCCGTTGGCGGTATATTTGTATGTATATATATTCCTAGTGGTTCATTTTTATACTTTTTCTGCATGGTTGAATTAGAAAAAGTATAAAAATGAACCACTAGGAAAATATATACATACAAATATACCGCCAATGGGACCAGCTTATCACGGAACAACAAATCAATGAACTCAACTCACTTTACGAACTAGCACAGCTCCCACACACATTACGAAACAGTTCACAAGCAGATCACCAACAGACAAGAACACCAAACACGCACAGGTAAGTCTGGTCTTCTTCAGATCAAATGTCTCACTTTTCATATTCTGGATATCATGAACATCGTGGAAATTATTCCAAGGAACTGTTGTATTACAGATGACATACACATGCGGCCACATACTGCATAATAATACAAAATCAACGAACGCAAATCAGCGGGAGGAATAGTAACGGCACAAAGCACAGCGGAGGACCGCCTGAAGATGGTCGTGAAGGAAGGCTGAAACATGTACGGGTTTTATACTTACAAACAGGTTTTTAACATTTTATTGGTTTTAAATGTTGAAGTGAGTGTGTTTTAAAGTGTGAATAGTGCATGAGTTGGAGAGTATACCAAGTGTGGCAACATGCACGGTGCGACATTAAAGATCTTTCTTTGGCTGGTTTATTTCCATTCACTACATCTTTTTTTTTTTATGGGAATATCATTTTTTTATTTACACCAATTTTTGGCAACACAACAGGGACATACAACAAGACAATGGTATACTTAAATAACAATGCAATTGAACAAATTAAGCAAAAAAAAAATCAACAAATGGCAGCTATCTACTAACAGAGAGTATGACCTATAATATCAACTGTTCATATACCCAACAATTAGTCTCAGCTCATGGAAGAGTACATTCAATTGCTCCTTACTTTTAGCTGGAACAGCATGCAAAATATGACATATCAACCTGAGATAATCACTAATGCAAACTCCCATCTCTTAATTTAACAATAAACTAGATGCAATACAGTAGTAGTCTCTAAGCATCAAACAGATGAGATTACAACAGAACTTGCAGAGCATGCTTAAAAGTCTGTCGGTTCAACAGCAGTAACACAAGCAAAATACTACGAAATTCCTTCACCTTGCCCGCAGCTCCCACACACCCTGCGTCTTTCCAGCCCGCTTGCCTAGTTTGTCACCTTCGTCTGAGTAGCGAGCAGACTTACAGCGGGCTGCCTTTGATCTGCTCTGTGAGAAAAGTTCACGCCCTCCTGCAATCTCAATGATGCGTGAGTCCCGCAGTTTGTAAGCGCTGCCAACCTTGCTGCCAGAGCCACCACCACCACCACTGCTGGTGAGAACTATCACTTCACTGCTATCATGCTGATCTCCTTGCTGGTTTGCGAGGTCTACCAGACAATGAACAACCAGTGCTACAGGATGTAATGCTTGCATACAGCTTTAAGGAATGCTAATGTATAAGAGTAACCGGACAGCAAGTTAGGCTAATTCTCTCTGCCAGCAGTCCGTCCAACCTATACTACACTGTCTGAGCTACAGTAATTGTTATTCACATAAACTGATTGAGGGACATCTGTAGCTTCTAACTGTGGATATCAAGCTTGTATCTGAATTTTATGTGGTTATATAGAAGTTAGATGTGTACTTACTACACTGACATTTCAGGATTTTTTAATTCTTTCATGGTCAGCTCTCTCTATTTTGGGTCAGGTCTTTGCACCATTACTATGTTCACATAACCACCATGTACATAATTAAATGCATACAAAGAACTGTCAATCACAACTATGGTTTTCACAATATTTTACCGTCATTTACAGTACATGTTATGGCTCATATAAAATCCATCATCAGGCACCAGATTAAAAACATATGGAACAGAAAAATACCTTTCAACAATATGTTACTAAAAAAAACTGAGATCTCAGTTTTACCTGTCAGTACTTCTCACATTCATTTAAATGAAACTTCAAAATAATATCTTCTACTTATACAGGGCATTTCTAAATTAGTTATACAAAACTAACGTGTAATAACACAGATAGTAGAAAACTTACAGTATTATGATATACACCACACAATGTAATGTATGTTTAAGTTTTATCTACAGATATGCACAGGTGTTCAATGTGGTTTCCTCGTGTCACGCAGCAGATGTCCCATCTGTAAGCAGTTTCATCCAAAATCCTATGAATCATGTATGCGCCTATGGTTGTAACCACTCCTGTTATCCGTGCCTGCAGTTCTTCCAAACTTGCAGGAATAAGTGGAACAAAAACTTTTGTCTTTTAACATCTTTAATGCTTAGTTGATTTTTGTGGACTGCACACGAATGTCTGCTGCACATTTTCTATTGTCTCATCTGCAACACAAGGTTGACCCTGGACTGTCTCCCTGTCAGATACACAGTCAGTTTCAGTGACCTGACTGTATCACGCTAAAACAGTCATTCTTTGGGGTGACTTTTTGTGACACTTGGTCCTGAATTTTCTTGGAATGGAAGTGGGTAATTGTAATTCTTGAAACCACAAACAACACTGTGCATGATCTGCACCAATACATGACTCCATGATGACTGGCAGGATTTCTAAGCAGCTCTGCATGAGTGGAATGCCATCTGACAGTTTGCATTATAACTTGAGGACTATGTGCAACAAACATACCTGACCAAATTGTTATGTCTAGTTCAGACAGTACAACAGCAAATTTTTGCATAACTAATTTAGAACTGCCCTGTATATTAAAATGAGCAGTGTAATGATAATAAATTATATATTAAAATAATAAAGTGCATAATGTAACAGACGTAGCACTTATCTTATAAAATGTTACTTAAGTCACTTCTTCCACCATGTGTTAAAACTTTGTATTCTGTGCAATTTATCACAAAAAGGTAAGATCTGAAAACAAAAACATTGTTTAAAATTATATACATATGTACACACACACACACACACACACACATACACACACACACACACACACAACTTATATATATATATATAAGTTAAAAGAAACAAGTGATTCATACAAACAATGATTTTATTGACAGATCCTACCTCTTTGCAGTGGATCTCACACAACCCAAGTTCTACAGGCACACTGGAAGGAAGAACTTTAATACATTTTTTAAAAGCAGTAGTACCTCTATTATGATAGGCATTTGAATATACTATTTCAATATAAAATTAAATACCATTATATAAATTTTGGTTAAATGAAAATATGAAATACAGTCATATAAAACTTGAGATCTCAAATTATTTTTATTAATAACCTACTATTTACAAGTATTTCTTCCTGGTACCTAATGATGGCTGAAACATGCAGCATAAATGACAATAAAATACAGTCAAAACCACAGTTGAGATTGATGACCATTTTCAACCAACTACTTATTTACACATCACAATAAGGAATCTTACCCCAAAATTATATGCATCACTACACCTTATGAGGGGTCAAGCCTGTCATTTGAAATTCAAATTTGCAATGCCTCTGCTTTGTTCTACACAGTTTGATAAAGTGAAAATACAATCCCTTAATTTAGCCCATACAAAGACAACTCAAAGATGGTGGCCATGAGAGCCCTTGAAGCTCCCTCCTTTCTGCCTTCTCTTGTACTCCTCTTCAGTCTCCTCTGCCCTGTATAAGTCAGCTCAGAGTACTCACCACTAGCAAAGATCATCACAATCAACAATCATGTGAACAAAATGGATGTATGTCTGTAGCAATAAAATGTACAGCACAAGGGAAATGTGGTGAAATCTGGCCTAATGGTAATACATATTTTTAAATTAACATTATTTGTACATGAAGACTTCAGACAAGTATTTTAAAATATAATCAAATGATGATGGCACTGACTACAGAAATTTTCTCTCTCTTTCATATCCTTTAGGTTCTATTTTTTTTATCAATGTACATATGGTTTTATTCCTGTTTAATAATGTAATTTATGTATTTTTATTGTTATGACTATGTATTCTTATTGCATGTTTATGTATGGCTACCCTGACTGAGGTTTTTCCATGCTTTTTCCTCAGTTGTAAGGCAAATGCCAGGGTAAAACCGGCAAAGACGGAGCACGGCCTGCACTCTTCATAATTTTTGTGTTGCTGTATGTATTGTTTGTTTTGTGTCATTCTCTGTATTGTTTGTGTGTATATGTGTACTGCACTACTGCCACTGGGTGGCTACCCAATTGCAGTTAAATATATATCATACCATATCATGTCACACAAATTCTGCAACATAACATGAGACAGTATTCTCCCAAATTTGTGGCTAGGTGCATACTTGTCATGGAATGGTCAATAATCAAATCTTCTTCATCGTCCTGTAACATGTCATCCGAATTCTCCAGATCTGATGAATTGGCTGAGTTCTCAGAATTACCCACGTTGGCGTCGTGTTGGCAGCAGCTGTCTGCTCCCTCCTCAGGTTCGTCTCCGTCCTCCTCCTCACCCCCTCCCACCACACTACTGCAACCCACCTTGCACCTGTGGACAAAATATTGGTTTCTGAAACTCACTTAACCCCTCAACTGTTTCTATTGTGACAGCAACACTGTCTCACCCTGTTCCAATTCCCTTGGCCCTTTAAATTCCATGTAATACAAAAATCAAACATATAAGAAATGATCTTTACTTTCGCACCGTGCATGTTGCTACACTCACTTTACTTAAAACCAACTCATGCACTTTGGTGCATGAGTTGGTTTTAAGTAAAGTGAATATAAGAAACGACTTTTAACACTGCCTGTTCAAAGACGACACAAAATATTCAGCAGCACTTGCCACAGTTTTCCCTCCAAATACTATGGCAACTGCAGGCTGAATTTGATGCTGTAAATACATGCTGTAAATACAAACAAAATATTATTTCAAAAGTAGTGCTAATTTTCCAGCTCTCACACAACATTATGTCATGAACAGCTAATGGGTTCAGCAGAGACATACTATACGTTCTGTATGCCCATGGTGCCACCACGTCTCTCACTGTGAGCCCACATGAACAATAATTATCTGTGGGGCTACTCGTAAAAAAAGAACATACTTCAAAATTCCTGATACATACGTAACCTATGACGTTCCACAGCAATGATTACCATGATTATGGGTCTTTTTAGTTGAGACAACAGGTATTTTGGGAGACTGGTGCCAACATTTTACAGGAGCACGCTGTCTCCAGTTTATGACCTGAAGATGTAGATAGTAGATTCCTACTTACCAAACCACACAACACAGCAACACAACCCAGAAGCCTATAACCTGTATAGTCTTCTTGACCCTCAAAATAGTAAGTGCAGCAATGCTGCTTCTACACCATACAATAAAACTGACCTCAGAATGAAACTGGCACGTTTCCTAACACTTTGTTTTATGGCCTCAAAATGTCATAACTGCCACCTCAGCATCGTTGTGCCAAGGGCTAAACTGGCAGCAAACTGAGTATAACTTCAGACCTGTGGACTGGCATTAAGACTGCAGCATTAACAAAAACTGCACATTTCTTTTACAAAACTTCAGAATTATACACTAAATGACCCCAGTGCTGTCAACACCTTAAAATTAATCACATTCCACAAGTTTCTCATCAATGAAAGTATGCATCATAAAGTTTGGCACCAAAGTTACCTAAACAGGGTGAATGTTCATGAAAATTGATGTGCTTCAGTTCAGTACCAGCCAGCATACATTATGTGTACATAGTTGTACAAGCGGGGATTGCTTCTTGTTGTTCCGCACATCGCACCACCTCATTTCATAAATACCACAACAAACTTGCTGCCATACACAATACCACCACACATGGCACTTTCCCTGGTTCCAAAATAAATTACACACACACACACACACACACACACACCTGTCTGCAGTTGGCAGTGCGTCCATCACCACAGATACCACTGACAGTCTGTGGCGCAGAAGACTGTTGTTGTCATGGTCATGCTGGCCATCCTGTAGGGCAGTCTGCTGCTGCAAGGGGTTGAGGTTGATATCACGTGGCCGACACTTTGGGAAGAGCTTTGTGATCTGGTCACTGTTGGCACCACTGATGCAGTCCTGCAAGTTGTCCAACTGCAGCAGACTTGTCATGGCTCCACGGCACGTCCCTGGATCAACATTACCACCAGTGTCTGTGGTTGGTACCCCTGCAAAAACATCACATTAGGCCTGCCAACAACATAGTATAATAAAAGCAATAATTTGGGACCAACATACAGCAAACGGCCATGTCCTAATCTAATGTACTATCCTGGAGTGACTGAACGGACTAAGTAAAATAACAAACGTGAGTGTTCAAGAGTTTGAAGACAGCCTGGAACCATGCCAACATTTGAACCCCCAGAACTCAATGTACCAACCTGATATACTAAACCACGCAACCGAAATATATAATTTTATTGTAGGATGTATCCTCCAACCACCACATTCTCCTTTACTTCACCAACCTAATAACATTAGGTGAATATGTATCATGAAGCTTTCCATTATTTAATTTCCTCCATCCCCCATCACAACCTCTCTCTGTGGCCCAAAAATGTCTTCCTAAGTACCCTGTTCTCAAACACCATCACTGCATCTACCTACGCGCAGCTGAAAAATCACTTCCATCTGATATGAGCAAAACTGTAGCTTTTATGATTCAAGATAGCAAACGGGCCAAAGCAGCCAAACAGCAGCAAGCATTCCCCGGCTCTTATTTTCTTCGTGTATGAAATTTTAATCCGTTTGTGCAGCTTTACTAACTTCACACACAATTATCAAATACTTACTATTTATCGTTACTACTTTCCGCATGAGACTGCAATCTTCGGGCAAAAACATCAATGAACTCTAGAAATAAAACTATTAATACAAAGCTTGCTCCAGATTTCACTTTGTTGCATTTTGTGCCCTCCTCACTCCTCGAGATTTGAACCCAGTCTGAGACGGGACAAACTTTCGGTTGAGAAGCTGCAATGTCGCTACTGTTTTTCTCGTGGCAGTGTATTCTTCTTAGCTTTGCCTTAGTAATTTTTAGTAATGTTCCCAAACATTTGAACTAGCCAACCTTTCGAATGACTTACTGCGGATCTTTCTCACGCCTTCTAGTGACATGTCACGAACACATACTTAAAATTAACGAAGTCTCAAAACTCTATCCTTGGACCTTAGCACCAACCTCGGCATCTCCACCGCGCGATTACAGTCAAGACCTTCGACCTTCGCAACACACACCACAACCGATCCCTCACCCATGTGACGCAGCGGAGTGTCATGTGACCCGCACCCCTGTTCCCGCCCACCAATATCATTCCCCCTAGCAAGCGTAGCAAATTCCTTGTTCCCGCACAAATGCCCGCTAACTGGGAACATTCTGTAACAGTATGGTCCTAACTCAGTTCACGTCCTCTCAACATATTATATATATCTCTATTGTATTACTGATTATTGTAACTCACCATCCTACTTATGCCTTCACTAATAAAGGCCGGACGAGTGGTGTTCAGTTCCCGGCAAGAAGGTTTTGTCTTTGCCACTGCACCCAAACCGGCTCTGGGACCCACTATGGCATCTATACAGCAAGAACCGAGCCTTCTTTCTCCGGGAATAAGTGAATAAGTGAAGGTGACTACCCGCCTGTACCTTAGTGCCAAGGTGAAGAATACGCGGGTCAATACCTCCACTTCCTTATGTGTCCATACGGTGAGGAAATGAAGGACAGACAACCTTACCCTTCGTGTTTTTCATTCAAAATCTAGTAGCCCTACACATCCTTTGCTTTCCCCCGGGAGTGCTACACGGCCTATCTATGTTATTTTTCTTGATTTAATGACTGTGGAATATCAGATGAAATGCAAAAGTTTAAATCTCAACGTCCTACAATCTTATCTTTTCTTCTGCGTCTTTGTTCTTAGGTCCACACATTTTCTTCGGTCTCCTGTTTTCAGACTCATTTATTCATCTGTATATTCTTCCCACAGAAGAAGACACAAAGACATTAAAAATAACTCAAACTAAATCGCGGCATTCACTGCTCAGCTCTACTTCTTCGTCTCCTTAACAACGCTTGTCAACTGCGGAAGCTACTCTGAAACCAATCGATAAGTCCACTACGCTGCCAATACCAATATTCGATTCCTTCGTATTTGAGGCTTCATGCAAACGCGTCTTGCGCAAAAAAGAAATCCTATTCAGCCGAAAACAATAGCCGCCATTCTCTTCTCGTTCCTACGAAGAAGGAAGTCGTTACTGAAATCTGTAACGGATGGTAGAGGTGGTGGTGGTGGGGGGGACTGATACCAAACTTTGGACGGCACGTAACCTGCACAGCTGGCACAGCAAAAGTGAAGTTGCCCCTCTACTTAATTAGGCACACATGCCTTGAAGACCTATTGGAGTGCATCGGTACAGCTCCACGCATTCTTTGCCACCCCACTATATGTAATAGATGAGTGATCTGAGGGCCGATCTGGACCCTGTCATTCATTCTGTCGGCCTTACGACAGGTCCACAGCCTCTTCAAAAGCGAATTTCCACAGACAGGCGTCTAATGCTTCCTCTTTCAATTTATGGTTAATCCCTTTTCCTAAAGGCCATCCAGTAGCTACTTATGTCTTTTTCCTCTGCCTTCAGTCACTTCTATACTTCCCTCTATCTTTCCTTCAATAAGGTGTTGTAGAAGGCAGTTCATACGCAACGTGTGACCAAACCAGTTAGCCTACCTTCTTGTTATTGTTTGTAGGATATTCCTCTCCTCCTTGACTCTTTGTAACACTTCATTTCTCACTTGATCGGCTTGAACACTGTGGCAGTAAAACAAAAAAATGCACAGTGCCACCATTCACATGCGGACGAAAAAAAATCCTTTTATGCCTTTCTGTGAACAGACTGTCAAAACGTAACATTCGGCGAGTTCGCAATATTTCGCAAAAACGAAACCATTCACTTCACAACGAGGGTCAGCGCACCTTCGGATGTACAGGTTACAGGCCAAGAACGGCTGAACGAACTTCCTTGACAAATGACAGTGGAAAATTCTACGAAAAACTTTTTCATTTATATCCGAACACCTTAAACGCCACTTTATATGAAGATCTACATGCATTTCTGCACGCCTATTGGGCTCTGATTACTTAAAAATTTATCGGAGCGAAAAAATAAACAGTTCGAGTAATTATTGTACAGAAAACCAAAATATACACTTTATGTGCACTTTTATCCGTTCTGAGGTTTCCGACGTACGGGAAACTTAACAAATGGGGACGCCAGGGCACATTTTTAATCTTTTGTATTGAACAGTAAGTCTTCCAAACATACCCATCCCATCACAAAACAACGCACTGCAGTCGTCTTTTTAGACATGACTTCTTTATTTACCAGCCCCTGAGGACAGAAACAGATTCACTCTTCGATATGTTTTTGGAGCACTACATAATGAACAACTTAAAACTGTTCAGCCGAAGTTTTTATCTGTCACCAGAGCAAGTTTAGTGCTGTATCTGCTGTTTACCCAACACAATGTCTCAATTTTTGCCTCGACAATCACATGCTATATGCAGACAATGGGCTGGTTAACCCTTAGGCTACTAATGTCATATATATATATATGTGTATGTATGTATATATATATATATATATATATATATATATATATATATATATAGCACCTATTCTTGATGTTTCTAGATCACACACAACGACGCACCGCAGTCGGGAGGACTCCTCTGGACGAGTGATCAGCTCGTCGCAGAGACCTCTACCTGACAACACACGACACTCACAACAGACA
>Ga0268261_10002936_pt1 | contig 12388 bp, 4 predicted proteins | sample TergutNc150P1_FD_190353 | JGI IMG/M metagenome (GOLD analysis project Ga0268261, IMG submission 190353) | Nasutitermes corniger P1 segment gut microbial community from laboratory colony in Florida, USA - Nc150 P1 (SPAdes) (version 2) | ecosystem: Host-associated > Arthropoda: Insects > Digestive... | reverse complement strand
GCGTAGTGGTTAAGGCACTGCGCTACTAGTCGGAGGGTCCCGGGATCGATCCCCTGTCACTGGGGATTTTTTCCGGGGCATCGGACAGTTCCATGTGCCCTGGGGTCGATTCAGCCTCTAAAAATGAGTACCAGGATATTTCTGGGGGTGACGACCTTACCACCTTCATGTGCCGAGTGTCTAGAAATTCTGGAGCCTTAACCTACCAGAAACCCCAAAGGCCACTAAGCCTGTAGTGGGATTACTTTACTTTTTACCATCATATGATCTGGTTAACATAATATTCATGTGCTAATCCACAGCATTTCTAGTTATGATTTCCACACATAACCAAACTGCAGAGATGAGATAATGTAGTAACATCATTGTAGGACATAAAAACTTTTCAGATAGAACCTCAGCTCTGTAAAATAATAAAAGATTTAAAAAAAAACACCATGGTACTTCCTGGAACATGCAGATCATTTGATCTGTGTTAGTCAAATCGATAGTACTGCTGTGAGTAATGGAGGAATTGTTTCCTCAGAACCAAATTTCAAGATCTATATTAAGATTTTTAAGTTTTTGCTCAATGAACTCTGTCATGTTTACAGCACCATATAATTTTGACACTGATAAAGCAGACAAAGTTATACAACTGGAACTCATAGAATTACGTGGTTCAGTTCTGAAGAAGGGGAGAGGAACCAAATGTTGGGGTACCAAGTTTCTTTATCTCCTTACTTGCACATCAGTTTTCAAAAATAATTTAATATGCTTATTACATTGGTGCAGTGTTTGGTAGCACATACTTCTCTGAAGAACAAGAGCGCAGTAAGATATGTTCAACAGATACATATTTGTCATCAGTAATGAGTGGTATAAACTAAAAATTTTAAACCTGACACTAACATGCTAGGCACACCTAGATGCAAATATGCTGGAAAACCTTCAATTGGAAATGAGCTAGTAGGACAGTTCCCTATTAGAAAATATAATTCAGATGTTGTTTTAGATTTAGATCTTAAGTTTCAAGATTTCATTTTACTGAGAGTATTCATTGGTATTGTTAAAGGATTAAAACCTTTCCATTCATTTTTAAAATTTTGTTGCTTAATCTTAAATCTCTAAGTTCCCTGCAGCTGTCACACATTAAATTAGACATTCCTGCAGTAGATTATTAAAAATATAGCTAACTAGTGGAATAGTGCCTATGATTTCTGAAGCACGTGCATGAAAGATCAGAACTTACTGTTTGCCGAAGAGCAGATCAAGAACAGGGTGTAGTGGAGCATTGATTGTAACTTCTGGATAACTGCCTTGATCTTGCATTTTACAGAATCGCCAATCACAAAGGACAATCCTGCTTTCTCCATGATAAATGATTCTGATGAGGATGTTCTGTATGGGTCAGATGAGGAAAGTCGTCGACCCCTGAATCGATGCCAGAATGATGATGATAGTGATTAGAATTCTTGTTAAAGACAACAGACTAGCATGAAAGTGCCATAGTAAATCATGAGGAGATAGTGGTATAAATTTACTATGTACTCAAAAAGGAATTTTAATGTGTCTTGTCAAAATATACAGGTGTTTTGAGTATATCATAATATAGGAACTGTTGAATACAAATGGTTAATCTGTTATGTTGATAATACTGTGCTCAGTGCTGAACAGTATTAAATTGTACTTATGAAAGGATTTTAATATCCACCTGTACTAATCGCTGTACCCGTGTTCACATGATTTGTTTCGCCAAATTCATGCAGATAGTCTTTTGTTAAACTTGTTGATCCTATCTGTAACTTTAACATTTGCCACTATAATAAAAATGTATGGCAGACCAAATATTCATTTGTATTTTTGGTTATTAAGAAGGAGAAGAAAAGTGAAGTCATATTTCCTATTAACCATTATCCTTGGAAATTGCAAACAGGTTAATGAGTAAAACCCTGATACCGTGAATGTAATAAAAAGACATTCTTTACTGCATCTGGAAGTTCTTAAACCAGCCCATTAGCTTTTCAGTGCGGCTTTAGGTCTGTATAACAATGAATTATGTTTCTTCATTACAGATTGTTCAGTCTATATGCAAATGATCTATGTGTAGTAACACAGTAGTATTATACTGCAGAACCATATACGCAACAGCCCAAGGGGTTTCTTGACATTTGACACTGACTGCTATATCAGTCTCCACTTACACAGTCCTTCATAACATCACAGAGTGATGTAGACTTACCATATTTTATAAGAAATGTTGCATTCAACATTCCTTATAGTATATAAACAGTTTTTTGACACTTCAGAAGGTTACCCTTAGGAAATGAAGCAATTACAGATGATGGTTTATTCTTGAGGGCTTGATCATAAAAGGATTATTCCTGTATGCCTTTCCCTTCCAGGGGTAAAAATTATGGCAAAGAAAATCAGGAATTTCAGAGGCCAGAATACTTTGTTAATTATCTTGTTCTCATATACCTCATAGGAGACATGGATTTGTCAGCAACATGTGCTTTGCCATATAAATATTTATATTGCCTGTCTTCAGTTGTCAGGCTATTGAAGAAGGAATCTAAAATATGTTGCTGATATACATATCTAAATTAAAAATTATTAAACCCATTAATAACACACTACAGCCCTAATTATGTAAGAAGAGCATGAAAATTTTCTTTGCTACATATTCATGCCTTCTACATTAAACAAACAAATTAAAGAAATAATTTATATAGACAAAATGTAGTTAAGTCTTTTGTTTGATAACAATCCCTAAATTTCGTGAAATTTGTCATCATTAACTACATTATTCTTAGATTGCTGTGCTAACTTCCTCACAGCAAATTCCAGATTTCTATATTACAAAGATCTGACTTTATGACTTCTCCCAAATTCTTCCGAAATGAATTAGTGGTCCTGCACATCTTGGTTAGCTTCCGTACACTTAACATGTGGGTGTAATAAAATCTGCAGTTTCCTCTTCACACACTCCTGCCTAGTTTCTTCACTCATTGACATACTTACAGACATCCATGGATCCCAAACTTAGTCATAATGACTAAGAATGTGGAATAACATAACACAAGACAAATACAACACAAACATTTGAAGGTTTCATAAAAGTTAGGCAGAGTGACCTTAATGTTACCTGATGAATATTGTGGGGCCAATTCTCAGACTGTTTTCTGTGCTGGTAGGCAGCACAGCGATTGGTGCTATTCCAGTTTACCATGAGTCGTTTCAGCGTGTTACTGATCATGTTATGATTTTATTTATTTTGTTTGTATGAAGAGAGTGCAGGAGAAAAGTACTTCAATGTGGTGCACTGAATATTAGGTTTTGGTTTGCCATTATCCACTACAAAATTTATTATTTTTGTTTTACCGAAACTTTTGGCCAGCTTGTTCACAGAAAACAATTTCCTCATAGTGTCATCAGGAAATATTATTTGTTCTGATAAGGCTTCTTTTATGGCTGCAGGGAGGTCAACTGTAGCACATACGGTATCAAATGTAAAAACCCTAGAATCTGTAGTTGGAGCACTCCATATTGCACTGTTCGCCAGTTTGAAGAGACATGCAGATTTTTGCTAGATGATCTTTTATGCTCCTTTTGTGTTATATCTTTAAGCTAAGATATGAACCAATTTAAAAACGTACCTTGAAGACCATACAAATGTAATTTGGCCAATAAAACGTAATGACCTAAACAGTCGAAAATATTGCCTAAAATCATTTCCAATTACAGTTTTAATTCATGGCAATCACTAGTGAACCTACACTTAACCTTCGATACCGAGGAGCGGTGTAGGTACTCAGAAGCATGGCTGAGCTCATTCTCGCCACAAGTAAAGCTACATGTCCGATGCCCTCTTGATTCATAGCAATCATGGATCTAGCTACCATGGACCTACCGCCATAGCATTATCCGGTTTGGTTGGGTAGATCACAGATCATATATGGTAGCATCACCCGCATCATAGCTAATCCGTGGTACACATAATGCGACGTTGCCGTAACGAACAAGTAACATTCTGTGTCCAGTTTTATGCACATTTCCGTTGTTTGGTGTAGGTAGTTGGTTATTGTGTCTGCTAGATGCTACTGGCCGGAAACTAATTCGGATAACCACGAAACGTTACATACCGTGTATGATCCATACTAGACTATCTGTGAACGATCTTTAGTTGTGTCGTTTACCTCGTTCCATGTACTTGGTATGCCGTGGGGCAGCTTGATTGGTATAGGCAACATAATAAAATTAATTTCTCCAGTCTCTGTTCCTAATTAATAGTCTTTACAGTTTAGGAAAAGAATAAAAGTCTCTGAATAATGCTTATACCTTTTAGTTTAATAAATCAGATTTCAGAAAGATGGCGGTACAATGATTACGTCCTATTATACGAAAAGTATTTCGAATTTTCACACAGGAAAAAATGTGATTTGTTGAATGTTGTCAGGCCTGTCGTTTTCAACCTGGAATGGCGTGAGCCGGTGGAGGAAGGAGGCTTGTGTAATAGCATAGAGTGCGGCAACAGTTATTTCATGTAAGTGCTAGATTCCTTCATTCCATGTTGGTAGTGAAAATATTTGCATCATGAGCGATATAAAATCATTTTTTCACCAGTGGTGTACAAAACAGAAAGTGACTCCGCAGTTTGATGTTCGACCCACGGGCCCGAAGCATCGACAGCGTTTCTTATGTGAAGTGCGTGTAGAAGGTTTTGATTATGTTGGCGCAGGCAATTCAACAAATAAAAAGGATTCACAGAGTAATGCGGCACGAGATTTTGTTCAGTATCTGGTGCGTCAGTCTCTTGTCAGTGCAAAGGATGTTCCGTCTGAGGCTGGACTAGCAACAAATGCCAAAGATGCACCTGAGTCAGAACTACCACCTGGAGGTCCTGCTGCACCTCATGTGTCGCTTGGACTCACGCGCCCTGTTTTTCAGCCTGGCATGGGTCCAAATGAAATTGGTGAGGCTTATCGTCCATACCAGCGTGATGGAGACCATCCACAAACTTATATGGACAGATTGGCTGAGCAGCAGAAAGTGGAAGAAGCAGAGGACTTGGATGTAAATGCAAGTATTCATGGCAATTGGACGGTAGAGAATGCGAAATCGAAGCTGCATCAGTTTATGCAGATGCATCGCATCCAGACTGACTATAAGTACACTCCTGTGGGACCAGATCATACCAGAAGTTTTGTTGCAGAAATGAGCTTCTTTGTGAAGCAGTTAGGAAGAACCATTACAGGTCGAGAGACAGGTTCCAACAAACAGAGTGCATCTAAGAGTTGTGCACTGTCACTGGTGCGTCAGTTATTTCATCTAGGTGTAATAGAAGCATTTAGTGGTACCCTCAAGAAAAATAAAGAAAGTGAACTGATGAAACCATATGCAGTAGAACTGAGTCCTGATTTGGAAGCACAAGTGAATGCTGTATTAGAAGACTTGCAGATAAAACCAGTGTCAATTCCCACGGAAGCTGGAGCAGGACCAGTGTCTCTGTTGACATCACATGTTTTGGATGACTTTATAACATCAAAACCCCAATTAGCGGGTGTTGTGCCGTGGTCACCCCCACAACCCAACTGGAATCCATGGACTGGTTGTAACATTGATGAAGGTCCTCTTGCTCAAGCAAGTATGGATCAAATTAGTGAAGATCTGACAAACAATTTTCGTGATAGAATGCAGAATGATACTACACTTCAGGGCATGGTAAAAGAGCGAAGTGCTCTTCCTGTATCTGGGATGAGAGGGGCTATTATGGAAGCCATTAATGATAATCCTGTTGTTATTATAAGAGGGAACACTGGCTGTGGAAAAACAACTCAAGTATGTCAGTACATATTAGATGACTACATTCAGTCTGGCCAAGGTGCATATTGCAATATTGTTGTGACACAACCCCGACGTATATCAGCTGTATCTGTGGCAGACCGGGTGGCCAATGAGAGAGTAGAACAACTAGGGCTTAGTGTGGGTTACAGTGTGCGTTTTGAGTCATGCCTACCAAGACCTTTTGGAGGAATTATGTTTTGTACGGTTGGAGTGTTACTACGAAAACTTGAGAATGGCCTTCGAGGAGTGTCACACGTTATTGTTGATGAAATTCATGAACGTGATGTCAACAGTGATTTTATAATGGTTGTTGTACGTGACATGATTCACACTTATCCTGATCTACGACTAATTCTCATGTCTGCTACCATTGACACCACTCTTTTCAGTGAGTACTTCAACAACTGCCCTGTTGTTGAGATATCTGGTAGAGCTTACCCAGTGCAGGAGTACTTTTTGGAGGACTGTGTGCAGATGCTTAACTTTGTGCCACCAGCTGATACCCGGAAGCGTCGCAATAAAGATAAGGATGAGAGTGAAGGAACCCTAGGTGCAGAAGATCAAGAAGAGAATCTCAATAAGATGGTATCTGCAGACTATTCTATACAGACTCGAAATGCAGTAGCTCAGTTGAGTGAGAAGGAGATAAGTTTTGAGCTAATAGAAGAATTGTTGAAATACATCAAATCATTGGGAATTCCAGGTGCAGTTCTAATATTCTTACCTGGGTGGAACCTTATCTTTGCATTAATGCGTCACCTTCAACAGCATCCATTGTTTGGAAACCAGAGCTACAGCATCATCCCACTTCATTCACAGTTACCAAGAGAAGATCAGCGCAAAGTATTTGAACCTGTACCAGATGGAGTAACAAAGATAATTCTCTCAACAAATATAGCAGAAACGTCCATCACAATTAATGATGTTGTCTACGTGATCGATAGCTGCAAATCTAAAATGAAGTTATTTACTTCACACAATAATATGACTAACTATGCCACAGTGTGGGCTTCAAGAACAAATCTTGAACAGCGGAAAGGACGTGCCGGTAGAGTTAGGCCTGGGTTCTGCTTCCACCTACTCAGCAGGGCCCGCTTTGAACGTCTTGATGAACACATGATACCAGAAATGTTCCGAACTCCACTTCATGAGCTGGCACTTTCCATCAAGCTGCTACGACTTGGAGATATAGGACAGTTCCTAAGTAAGGCCATCCAACCTCCACCTATAGATGCAGTCATTGAAGCAGAAGTACTTCTAAGAGAAATGAAATGCCTAGATAGTAATGCTGAGCTAACCCCTCTGGGCCGAATCCTGGCAAAGTTGCCCATAGAGCCCCGGCTTGGGAAGATGATGATTCTTGGTTGTATGTTCTTTTGTGGTGATTCTCTAGCTACAATGGCAGCCAATAGCTCAACATTTCCAGAAGTATTCACAACAGGAATAGATCAGAGAAGGTTGACATACCAACAGAAAGCTTTTTCTGGCAACCGTTACTCTGATCATATAGCCATGTTAAATGCTTTTCAGGCCTGGGAAGAAGCACGCATGGGTGGTGAGCAGGCAGAGGCAGCATTCTGTGACCACAAGATGCTATCCATGCCCACTTTGAGGGTCACATGGGAGGCCAAGAACCAACTGAGGGAATTGCTGCAGTCTATAGGATTTCCTGAGGAGACTATGGTTCCTGCTGTGTTTAGCTTCCATGGGGGACCTGACCCCAAGCTTGATATGGTTACAGCTCTGATGTGCATGGGGCTATATCCAAATGTGTGCTTTCACAAGGAGAAGCGCAAAGTTCTTACAACGGAGTCAAAAGCTGCTTTGATCCACAAGACATCAGTGAATTGCAGCAACATGGAACAGCATTTTCCTTTCCCATTCTTTGTATTTGGGGAAAAGATCCGGACACGTGCTGTGTCATGCAAGCAGATGACCATGGTGACCCCTATTCATCTCTTACTCTTTGGGTCCCGCAAGGTGGAATTTGTTGACGACATGGTGCGTCTTGACAACTGGATCAACCTATCAATGAAGCCTCATGTGGCAGCTGCATTAGTTGCACTTCGCCCAGTCCTAGAAAGTTTGGTGATTCGAGCATCACGTGACCCAGAGTCTGTCACAGAGATGTCTCCTCTTGATGAGAAGGTGATGAATGTCATAAAGCAGCTGTGCAGAATGAATGCTGGACGTCATGGCTTGGAACAGGTTGGTATGGGAGGATTCAGCAGCCGGCGCCCACCACGTGGACACAGCTTTGGCATTAATGGACCACCTCCAAAGATGATGCGTGGTGACAGAGGTAGTTTTAGGGGTGGGTATGGTAACCAGGGGAGAGGTGGCTATGGCTTCAGTGGCTATGGTTCTTACAGAGGAGGTGGGGGAGGGGGGTATGGTGGGGGCGGCGGCGGTGGTTTTAGAGGTGGCTTTCGTGGTAGATACTAGTGGAACATTCCCACATATTTTTGCGTACACTGTTCAGTAGTTTCATGCATTGAAGACTTGATGTAATGTTTGCAAGAAGGGTTAGGCTAATATTTCAGTTATTTAGTAGCAGTATTTAAATGCAGTTACACTGTTGTGCTTTTATGAGTATTGTAAGTAGTGAAAGGTCGTTGAACATGACATTATTCGACCTACACTGCACTGTTGAATGTACCACAGAAATATGCCATTTTGGGGCCATAGCCTCTTCATTGCTGGGGTTCTGAGACAATTGAGTTTGTACATGGTGAGTATGTCAGCCTAACCCAGAATCTGGTGGGCCAGGGTATCTCCGTATTTGGCATCTCTCTCAAACCTGTCTAGAGTGTGTGGCTGTACTAGCAGCTAGGCTGCCGCTGGCATAGCTTTTGCAATTACTGTAGCACACAAGATACCTCACCTGACTAAATATGCTTTTCTGAAAGTGAAGATACCATTGAGGTAGTTGAGTAGGACTCACCAGCCTCTATTTCTGGATGGAAGGTAAATCCATATTTCTGAGTAGGACCCATAAACCACTGTTTTTTCATTGAACTCACCAATTCTGTTTCTGAGTAAGACTTACCAACCCCTATTTCTGACTAAAGAAAATTTGTAATGGCAAAAATGGGTCTGAATTTTAATTGTGGTTTATTATCATTGTTTATTGTGACACTCCGGGTGGATGGACTGATACAGCTAATCTTCATTATTAGGCATAAAGCAAGCCACATGGATGAATGTGTACCACCATTACTGACATGAAGGTATTGTGACAGTCATTAGAGCACAGTAAGTGATAAATTACTCTGACAGAAACCAGGGTAGGTCAAGAAAGAGCAAGTGTTTTCATCTGGATTGCTTCTGTGACACTATTTTGTGATGGGTGTATTTTACCTGCCACAACGTAGTTTACATTGTTTCACTACCCAGATCAGTGCTGGTGATAGTTCTTATATAGACTCTTGCATTTGGATTGCTTTTATGCCTCCTGATGATAAGCTGAATAAGGCTTCTTCCCCATTTTACCTGATAATAGAGACATACCCAAGTTCAGAAGTATTGTTCTTTGACTGTTATGTTGTAAAGAGACAATGTAGAATGTTTAGTTGGAATGCCACACTAATAGTAATGATATGTATGCATTTTAAAAAGCTTTATTACCATTCTCATGCCTAACTTCTCGTATGTGCTGAGGCTCTGAAATTTTTTTTTATTGTATCCATGCTTGTCATTGCAGACTGATTTCCAGGTAGATTACAGTATCATAACTGTATGAGGGGCTACATAACAGTCAGTATAGTGACTTGCTACAGGCTGGATGGTTTGGGGTTTGAACCCTGGTGTGTGCAAGTGATTTTCTTTTCTCCACATTTATCCAGACTGTCCCTGGGGCCCACACATCCTCCTGTACAATGGGTACTGGGGCTCTTTACCGGGTGTAAAGCAGCCAAGGCATGGCATTGACCACCTGCCACCATCTAATGCCAAGATTAAGAATGAGTAGAACTATACCTCTACTCCACCCCTGTGCCTGCATGGCTTGTAATGGGGAGGCATGTACCTTTATATTTTCGTATGTATTGTCATAAGGAATTTATGAAATTGTGTTCAATCTGCTAAGGTGTATGTAGTTGTATGAATTCTAAGAATCTGAAAACAGTTATTCATCATGTGTTGATATATTGTCACATCCTGGGTCTTCAGATATAGGTCTGTGGATTATTTCTCCATAATTTAAGTGACAGTGTTTGAGATGTGCCTCTGACCTTCTTATGGCAAAGGGCTACATCATAACAGTAACTGATATATGTAACCACCAAAACTGTGTAATTTTTACATTATTTACAACTGTGGCTGCAGATTGGAGACCCATGGTATATGACAAATTGGGTCGTGTGTGCCAAATGTGACTGTGATGAAAGGATGTTTCTGGAATGTTGTTCATTTGGATAAAACAACCAGATTATATATTTTATTTATACAAAATTTAACAGATGTAAAAATCAGTGAAAGTAAGATTGATTTTTTTCCAGTGGTGGCATATTTTCCAAACTGTTCACAGCCTCATTAAATGTCCCATCATAACATGACAATTTACTGTCAGGTAAATGATGAGAGAGATGACGTAGTTGATACAACTACTGGCAGATGGCACAATTTCCCAGACTTTATGAAGAGTCAGGGCCTAGTTTGGCAACTCTGTAGAAGTTAAATTTAATATCCCACATTGATGTGGAACCAAAAAAGGGTACAGTAAATCATTGCTGTCTTTGTGTATGATATAGTTGAAGATCATTCATAGTTGTGCGGGCTACTAAGACAAAATATTTTTCATCTGTTGTACGTAAGGCGTCATGAGTTGTGCAAGACCATGTATGCTGACAATGATTTCTGTATCCTGACATTAAATAAAGTAATTGTACCATATGTTCACTATATGAGGTTAGCTTAATTTTTTGTTACTGGGATACTGCCTATGGCTGCATTTTCATGCTAGGTTTATCATACAAGAAACAAACAGGGTTTAAATGCTGTCAGTTTCATCATCTCTACTAATGTCAGGTTTTTTTCCTGGTAATTATCCTCTTGAACCAATAGCTTTAAGCTTCAGTTTGTAGCCCTTTCCCCCAAGTCTGTTGCGTGCTTGCCTGGTATTATTTCCAGGTACCTTTTAGCCCTTAAGTGATAATGCCCTGGCCCCAGTGAGTACTGGCATAAAAATAATTTTACTATTATTATTATTTCTCTTGTCACAGGCCTTTTTCCCTGGTACTTCTCTTGAACAACAGTGATCCCCCCTCTCAGGCTTCAAGTTTCAGGCTGCAGTAGTTCCATATTATGTGTGTTGTTCCTAGTATTGAATCTATTGAATGTTTTCCTGGTATGGCTTCCAAATTTTTCTTTAAACCTTTTGTTACTATTCCGGTGGTTCCAATTATAAGCAGTATAATCATACATTTCATGTTCCACATTCATTGTATTCCTGTACATTAACTCTTGTATCCTGGTTTCTCTTCTTTTACCTTGTGCATGACATTTCTATCCATGGTTATTGCCACATCAATGAGTATGCATGTTTTCTATTTTTTATTTTTAATTATTATATCTGGCCTATTTGGTGTAACTTCTGTGTGTGCGTGCGCGCGCGCGCGTGTGTGTGTGTGTGTGTGTGTGTACCATTTGTCTGTCGTGATGCCTAGCGCAGTGCATATTATTATTATCATCATCATCATCCTTTTTATCACCTTTATGCAGGGTATTTACAATTATATACCTGCAGCAAACCATTTTTCTAGGGTATATAGTGTTGCAGCTGTTCTGTACTTACAGTTTGTTTACATGAGAATTTGTCTTCTAGCTCATTTGATAGTGTCACAAGCAGTGCTTGGTTTTGTGGCCGTCTGGAATATTCCATCACTGGTAAAGTTTATAATATTTTGATAGATTCCACTGTGCATTATTGTATCTGTGTGTATTGTGGCAAAGTTGAGATCTGCACAACCTTATATGGATTTGAGAACTAATTCTTTATGAAGTAATATGTGAAAAAGAAAAGTATATCCATACATGTCCAGAAGTAGGAGTATCACACACTTAGATGTTATTTTGTGTCCTATAGAATACACATGAAGATATGCTATCTCTGAATGACACCATATATATGTGCAGTGTAGCTTCTGGATTTGTACTGCATTAATAGTTAAGGTCATACATTTGAGGTTAAGGAGGATTTTTTTTAACTTGTTAATGAGATATGATACTTTGTCAATTTGTAATTGTACTCACTTGACCTTGAAGATGGGGGCCAAGATATTCTCTAGAATGTCTGTAGCAGAGCCTATGGACACATGGTGCAAAAACCCCAAAATAAGATCAACGCCGACCATTCTCATGTGAATGCTCATGTCCAGTTTTGTTTTTTCAAGACAATATCCTAAAAAATGTGTATAAAGAAAATTTAATTATTATTGAGTGTTTCATTAAGGGGTACAGTTTTTGGATTTTGGGATGCTTGGAGTGGACAAGGTGACTTAATTACCTTCTGCAGTTGTTGGTAGTTTTTTTTTCTTTTTTTTTTTTTTTTTCAGCAGTATGA
>Ga0268261_10002935_pt1 | contig 12390 bp, 13 predicted proteins | sample TergutNc150P1_FD_190353 | JGI IMG/M metagenome (GOLD analysis project Ga0268261, IMG submission 190353) | Nasutitermes corniger P1 segment gut microbial community from laboratory colony in Florida, USA - Nc150 P1 (SPAdes) (version 2) | ecosystem: Host-associated > Arthropoda: Insects >... | reverse complement strand
TAAGAAACGCAGTCTCGATACTGTGTATGGTATCCGAAGAGACGGTGATGTGTTCATGATAGGCAATTCGCAAGTCGGTGTGGATCGCGACGGTAATATCCATATCAACAACGTAGAGTTCCCCGCGACAAAGGGTCTGCGGGAGCTGCTGACACGTAAGAGGGTGGATAAAAATTCGGTTACCACCGCCGATATAAAACAATATAAGACAGTTTTGGAAATGGCCAATGCGCATTTAGAAGGTTATAAGCCCCGCGCTAACATCCGCACTTCCAAAGGTGTCTAGTATAAGGAGATTATTCGAAGCTTTTTCCAGGCGGCAACCGAAAGAGCGGCGTCGAAGCCGCATTACGTCGCGAGTGGATAACTTATAAATAGTCATGTTGCGGAGACTGTACACTGATCCTGCTGCACCGTCAGCATTTTCTAGCTTACGTAAGCTGCAACAGGCAGTTGCTGCTACCAGTAAACAGATAAAGACACCTGCTGCTTTGTCCAGCCCACACACGCTTCGAAAGGCGGCTGTTAGTCACGCTCCTAGTAAACGGTCAGAGCTAAAGCAGAAAACGCCGAGTCAGATAAATGCGTGGCTGGAGACGCTAGATGCATATACGCTGCATAGGCCCCTCAGAAAACGCTTCCCCAGAAATCCATATACCGTCAATAATATCAACATTAGGGAAATCGATATTTTGGATGACATCCTTGAAAAAATATAATAATAATTATAGGTATCTACTGCAGGTAATTGACGTGTTTTCAAAATATCTGCCTAGCGTACCTCTACGTACAAAGACGGGAAAAGAGGTAGCATCAGCACTCGAATCTATATTTCGGGACCCCAAATACACGAAACCTATACGCAGACGGCCCGTGTGGGTGCGAACAGATAAGGGAAAAGAGTTTTTGAATACCCTATTTCAGACGTTGCTAAAACGCGAGGGTATAGAGTTTCAAGTCTGTAGAAATCCCGACGTCAAATGCGCAGTCGTGGAGCGCGTCAACAGAACTCTGCGCGATAAACTGCACAGACATTTCACCTATAAGAACACGTATAAATATATAGATGTCCTGCCCAAATTTGTCAAGGGGTACAATGCTACAGTTCATTCCACCACAGGTATGGCACGCGCCGACGTGAGCGACACCGACGTCCTGACGATCTGGAATAAGATGCGTGGGAAGGCGGGCAAAACACAGCGTTTAAGCAAGCTAAAATTTCGAGTAGGCCAGCACGTGCGCATCAGCAAGGAAAAGATGAAATTCGCGAAAGGCGGCGAACAAAATTATACCAGTGATATTCAAAGTACGTAAGGTAGTGCACAGAACCCCCCGTCCCGTGTTCGAACTCGAGGACTTACGAGGCCGAGAGATCGAAGGCCAGTTTTACAGCGAAGAATTGGTTCCCGTTCGCGTCACGAAAAAGACCACTTATACAATAGATAAAATATCTGGACAAGAGGGTCAGACGCGGCATTCTAGAGTACCTCGTTCGATGGATAGGATACAGCGCGGATTCGATTCTTGGGTTCCCGCCACCGATATACAACCCGTGTAAATAGAGATATGGATCGCGATCATTTCTACATCACGCTGTTTAGTAACGCCTCTCAACATATATACCCAGAAAATAAGATCGCCGCATTCACGATTCAATTAGCGCAGCCCATAATACTCGACCCATCCGAAATTTGGGAGGTTGGATTATGCGAACTCTCCTCTGCGCGCCAGCTGCTGGCGGATAATACGGACGCTTTGGTGTATTGTGATCTGATCGCACTACAATTGATAGGCACCAACACGGTCAGATTTTTCAGAACATTTAACATCATCATGCCAGAGGATCATGGCGGCGAGTACCAATTCGAGAACGTGTATTACGTACCCGTGGAAAAGAGAATGTTTCGAACATACGTATCGAAATACTAAATCTGGCAGGTGAACGGGTCCCCTTTACAGATGGCAAGACCCCCTTGTAGGTGGTCCTTCATTTTCGGCGAGTCATTACACATTGATATATAAATACGATATCGATACCCCGCCCACCTACATTTACAAATATGACGCCGTTAGGACAGTATTATATACGTCAAGCGGGGGTGGTGGAGGAGGGCGTGGCATAGGCCCCGTCTATTCCGTCTCGCCATTCGTACAGCGCGGACACGGTATAGGCAGTTTTCTTCGCGGGCTATGGAGGACCGTGCGACCCGCACTGTAGAGCGGTGCCAAGTCTCTCGGACGCGAGGCGTTGCGCACAGGCGGAAATATCATGACCGAAATAGCCGCCAATCCCCGACAGACAGGTGACATCCTATCAAAACACGCGACGGAGGCGACGCAGAATATTATTAAAAAATTGCGCGGCGGTGGACGTAAGAGAAAGAGAGCATCTTCCCACAGCCATAAGGCCAAGAGAGTTGAAATCGCGAAGCGAAAATTTTCTAAACGCAAGGCCCCTCCCAAGACTATAAAAAGAGACATATTCTCGTGATTCGCATCAGTCACTACCCGATCATGTCTGGAGAAGTAGAGTTTGTGAGTAGCGAGTTCGATATCTTCGCGCCTAAGCCGGTACAGTCGGCAATCCTAGGGACAGAAGTGTTCCACTATAAGCCGATCGCGACAGTAGATCAGAACGATCTCGAATTTTTGATACCTGGCGATAGCGAGACATACATCGATCAAGACAATAAGCGCTATGTTAGAGGCAAGATAATCGGCGCGGATGGGAAAAATCTTGACGCTTCAGATTTTGCGGCAGGAACCAACAATTTCCTCAATTCTCTGTTCAGTCAATGTAGCATCTCCCTCAACGGTGTGAACATCACGCCCGCCTCAGAACTGTACCCCTACCGTTCATATCTGGAAACACTTCTGGCCTATGGTTCAGACGCCTCCAATTCGCATCTTACAAACGCGTACTGGTATCTGGACGAAGGGGACGTCTTGGCAGGGGATCCGACATCCGACAGCACCTAGAACAAAGGCTTTGTCAAACGATGAGAGCGTAAAAAACACAGCAAAGTAATAGAGTTATACGGTCGTCTACACGCCGACATCTGCAACGTCACGCAATTTCTGCTGTCGGGCGTCCGCATGCAAATAAGATTGACCAAGGCCAAGGGTGATTTTTACCTTATGAACGCAAATGCCAATTTAAAAGCGACTTTTAAATTTCTCGACGCCGAGCTGATCGTGCGACGCATCCGACCCAGTCCTAAAATCTCCTACGCCCATACTGAGGCGTTAAGCAAGGGATGCATTGCCCGATATAACTTGAGGAGAGTCGAACTCAAGACTTTCACGTATACCGGCGGCCCCCAAGCAATATCTATCAAAAACGCTGTGTTGGGTGCTCTCCCGAAACGTCTGATATTTACCATGGTAAAGAACAAAGACTTTCTCGTTTCGAGAAATTCGAACCCGTATAATCTCCGCCATTACGATCTGACCAGCTTCACCATGTACGTCAATGGCAGACAGATTCCTAGCGAGAGCCTGTCTCTGAACATGGGTCACGAAAAAACGTCCGTCAAAGGATACGCTACACTGTTCGAAGGCATCGGCATTCACCACTCGAACTCGGGACTCCAGATAACTCACATGTATATAAACGGGTTATTCATGATAGTGTACGATCTTACGCCTGATCTGGCAGCGTCGGAAGGCCACGCCTCACCCCCTACAAACGGGGACATCAGGATCGATTTGAAATTTGCCAAGGCACTACCAGAGGCTGTCACCTGTCTATTGTATCTAGAGTATGACAATTCTGTACGCATCGATCTGGCCCGCAACGTTTCAACAGACTTCTCATAATAATAATAATAATAATAATAATAATAATAATAATAATAATAATAATAATGGACACCCTCCAGATTCAACACGCTCTACAGGATGTTAATTCTTTTCTCGGGGTCTATGCTTCGGATCTCCTACCACTCTCGATCGTGCAGACAGGCACCATCATAGTTAACACTGACCCACACACCGAGCCTGGTTTACACTGGCAGGCCATATATTTTCAAAACCCTCATCGCACCTCAAACGGCTACTTTTTCGATTCCTACGGCCACTATCATTTTATTCCCTCCATCCAAGATTTCATACGACGCCATTGTACAGTCTGTCAATACAACAGAACGCAACTCCAACGACCTACCACTACAGTCTGTGCCGAATATTGCTGCCTCTTCGCTATGTACATGGAAAGGGGCTACACCCCCAACAATTTGTGGTGCTGTTTGCTGCTGAAAACGCCGACCGAAACATACACCAGCTATTCTGCTCGGAATTTGGCCCTACGCTGTGCAAACAGCGCTCAGGAGGGCAGTGCTGTACCAGTCTATATAAAAGGTGAAATATTAACCTTAATTGTTTCATTCTGTATGACATAGCCCAGAGATGGATATAGAGTGTGTGCGTGATAGATTATGAGGTCCTGCGCGGCCGGCAGAACGAGGAGGTCGTCCGAGAAATCTCGGTCGCTGCCGAAAATGTCAGAGACATTTCATTTTAAATCATCATACATCATGACCGCTCACGGCTGTGACAAGAACGGCCTTACTTGGAGCGATGGTCAGCTAGACTACAAGCTACGCGAAACTATAAACGAGGCCGTCTCTGGATACGCGCATCTGTACGCGTAAGGCATAGCAAAGACCAAATTTCTCAAAGAATTGCTGGCACAGCTTGTACGAAATCTGGAGGATTTTAAGTGTCCCCAGCCCCAAGGCCTCAAGGCTCAATTAAGCTGCAGTATGCCTTGCCACAAGAATTATCTAAACTACAGTTGCGCAACACGTAACGCGCATACACTATTCAAATGGTTCAAGCATCACCTTCACTCCCGCGCCTATATCAGCTGTCCACCCGAATTTTCACGCCATACAGCCTCATTTAATTCGGGTCTATCGCGTCTGTAATGATGACGTCATTTTTCTCTCTCTTCTACAGCTGTATAAAAAGACGCTAACCGCCTACGCGTCAATCAGTCCGCGTCACCATGTCAGTACGTAAGCAAGAGCAGCAGCGTCTACGTAAGGCCCGACAGCATCCCATAATTTACGAGGACAGCAATGTTGGTCTGCCAGACCCCCTGAGCGTCCCGGCGCCACCGCCCGAACTCGACACGTGTCTGGACGTCGTCGGCACAGTGCTCGCCAATCCCAACAGAGCCGTGCTACGGCGCGTCTTTTTCATCGCAGAGGACAAGTCAAAATTTGTCAGTGGGATACTATCCTGCCCGCGGTTATCAGCCGCTAGCAGAATTCGGAGGCGCCAAGAAGCTGCCTCTGCTCCTCGACGCTCAACAACTGCAAACAATGGCCGAGAATATCGCCGCCCTCTGCAACGCTCTGTCTACAAACGAACATTTTAGCAAGAAGGACGGTGACTTTAGAATGAACACGACCGGCAGTTACAGGATTGCCAGAGTGTATCTCGGCAAACAGTACTTGTCATTCACGTACGAGGAGTTACCTAATCTAGCCCACATCATGTACATGATTCAGAACCAGATGACGTTCTACACAGCCGCCATGACTGATGTAATAGCCTATATAGATACAGCTCACGACTGTGTTACTTTTGTAGAGCCTCCCTCCACCGCAAACAAATCTATCAATTATTATCAACTGTTCGAAGAAATCAAGTCTGTATTAACAGTTTAAATCATACTCTGTATGTATGTGTGTGTGTGTGTACACATGATCTGTACTTTTTCTGATGCAAAAAATTACGCCTACTTAAAAACTAAACGCGCATGCGCAGTCGTTATTTCATTTTCCTACCACTAGACGTCTCTACTATCTAATCCCACTATAAAGAGAGCGGTAAGCGTGCGTATAGACACACTTCTAATGTGTGCACCGACGCCTCCGCCACCAGCGCCATGGACGACTACAATGGACCCCACCCCTCATCATGAGGAGAAGAAGATTCTGACAGCTCGCTCCAAACTCAGCCTCCTACTCCGCAGATGCCTGACACCAGCACCAGCAGCGACAGGCAGCCCCCAAGGTCTGCAGACATCCCGCCTGATCCAGCCCCTCGCCCTCCCGAAAGGTGGGGATGCCGCTACTACACTGGACTCTCATTAGAGAGGGCCCAAGAGCAAGCTATCCAGCGCTGGGAATTACCCCGGCGTCCCGAATACGGGACGTTAGTTAAACGCACACGCACCTACTACCAAGAGGCAGCACGGTGGGATCCCAAAGAAAAACCTTCAGTGGAGTCTATAGCTGCGGCCGGTTTCTATTATGATGGTGGGTTTACAATTATTATTTAAATTTCAAAACTTTTTAGTTCAACGTCTCCACCAACACATGGTATACATTTAATCTCTCTTATTTCAGGGTGGTCAGATGGCTGCGTTTGCGTTTTTTGCGGTGGCGCATTATTTGACTGGCAAGAAAATGACAATTCGTTTGCAGAACACGCCAAATTCTTCCCCTACTGCCCATATATCAGATACGTCAAGGGACACGACTTCATTCGCAACCAGCACCCAGAATATCGTACCGAGATAGATTAACCTTCTCTTCCCTAACTGTACACACACACCCTGTCACTGACATGCACAATTTTTAATAATATCAACTGCTGATCACTCACCGTGAGTTGTTCGATCAGCACACGAACAGCAACGGCAACGTCTACAGGCGAGGGTGACGACAGCACCGGCAGTGGACATCAGCGGGCAGCGGACAGCAGCAGCAGGCACGGGTTTGCTAGACATTACAAAATTGTATGAATTTCTGAAAATTCACACACACAAAATATATCACTACCCACAGCAACAGTTATTCACTTACCGTGTAACTAAGGGCGTCTCAGCAGCAGCAGCACTACCGACGACAGTAATGGTAGCAGCAGCCGGCAATGTTCTGTTTCAAAATACATACACTCTCTTAATTCACTTTTCAACACTCAAAAACAATATACAGTTTCTAACATTTTCACTCACTGCTTTAAAAGTTATGATCAGCGTCGGCGTCTTAGGCGTCGGAGGCGTCACTTGTTTTTGAGCGCTTCGTACGCAGTGCAACAGCAACACAATGAAGCGTGAATGCGAAACGTCTTCCAAAATGCCCTATATATATTATAAAAAAACACTTATTCTGCATTGTGTCACAGGCCTCGCTAGTTGCACCATGGCAACTGCGATGTCAGCAGTGACATCACTCCTTCGTTAGCCACATGTACGGGGGTGTCCACTTCCTCCCAGACGCCACACCCGACGACAGCGACTACATATTTTAATATATAAATGCTACACTCCCGCAAATACACACAGTCAACTTACAGCTATTGCTAGCAACGCTGTCGTCATGTCTCTGCTGCAAGCTGTCGAACAATACCTAGGACGTATCGATACGTGGCCTTCATACATAATAACCTACCTCTTCGTTGAAACACCTTCACCCAGGGTCGTCGAGAAATTAACAGCATTTTTCGCAGGCAATGCTGTGCCTAAAACTCTCGCCTACAAGTTATATTGCGCTTGTAATCCCGAAGCAGCAACCGAGCTTGTGCGCCAGCTATTCTACGCGCGGTTTTCGTTGTGGCACTCTTCCGACAACGTCCGACGTCACTCCATGTATTATGACGTACGTATCAAGAAACACGTACGTCTAAATGTACCATACTCAACGGAGCTCCTCGCCATTAGAGAAAATCCAGTACCAGTACCTGGCTGGCCTGCCCCGAAATTAGGCGTGCAGAACACTACAACTCCCATGATGATAAAGGCAGCGTTGCAGTTGGTATGTCAAAATCAATTGTAAGAACATTCTGTTAATAAAATCAATCTTTCTCTATGTAAACCATATTAATTTCTCTTCATTTCACATTTTGTACACCCAGTTTACACCTTACAGCTATATAAGACAGTGTACGTGCTTCCTTGCTAGTTTCGAGCTAGCCAACGCCCTACCCGCATACCGTTCCTTATATGGTATCCTGTCCACCGTTGCTGTTAACCAGCCAATAAGAAACACCTTACCATATTTGGAACACACAATACGTGCTTCGTTGCTAGTTTCGAGCTAGCCATCGCCCTACCTGCATACCGTTCCTTATATGGTATCTTGTCCACCGTTGTTGTTAACCAGCCAATAAGAACCGTCTTACATACATCTCCTTATATGGAATGCTACGCCCCAACAACACATCAACGCAACTACCGGACTACACAGCAGCATCACGCTAACCCATCCTTTACCCTTACCATACCAAACATTACGGTAGCACATATATATATACCACCATACACAGCGCTACATTCAAATGGCATGCGACAGTAATGACAGCCTGCCACGCATGTAGCCATCTTTGATCACACACACACACCTACAAACACATCCCAAAATACCTGGGGCAAAACGGACCAAGCCACGGTAGCCTCTTTGACATGTAACATATACACAACGTTTTGCATGTGACACGGATGATGTCACCTTGATCACACACACACACCTACAAACACATCCCAAAACACCTGGGTCAAAACAAACCAAGGCAATGGCGTATAATTAAAAAGGGAGATGTCACCTGACACGTCTTATTATATGAAAACTATCAAAAGGTAGCCTCTTTGATATGTAACCCTCACTACCATATTTGGAGTGCCACGCCCCAGCATATATGCACACAGCGTTTGCATATGACGCTGATGCAATCACTTACGACCTAACACGCGTCAGACTCGTGTTACATATCCACTGACATACCGGTTAGTGGGTGAGCTTCGGCCCCGACACATCACGCTGCTGCGACCTTCGGCTACAGCTGATGCTTCTGCTCCCTCTGCAAACTACCAGTCTACACGGCTGCATCAGGTGACACATATATATATACCACCATACACAGCAGTACATTCAAAATGGCGAATCCTTTTTCCAAACTCCCTAATCCTTTTTAAAAGGGAAACCCTACCTATGGCTCGCGACCCCACCTCACCCACAGCTCTCCAACCGATCCACAACACTGAGGTCTATTCCTTTTTAAAGGGAAACCCTACCTATAGCTCGCGAACCCACCCATGGCTCGCGACAAACCAACCGATCCCCAACCTAGGGTAAAAGTCAAGATAAACGGAGCCTATGGCGTAGGGAGGGCATGGTGGCACCCTGACAAAATACCTTCTTCAAGTCGAAAGCCCATGATTGACCAGACCCCGGCACATACTACTGTTGTACCCAAGTGATGAAGACGTACTGTAGCATATTTTGAAAAATTCAAAATATTCATTGTTATTTGCAGACAGTTTTGTGCAATGCTGTCAGTGACGGACAATTGGCGACATACAGCAAGACTGTAAAGTGGTCTGCAAATATTTCGTAACAAGTTTGCTCAAAGTTTTATAATTAAATCGATTGACAAGTTTAAACAGCACAACAATGACGTCACGATGTTGGGTGTGTTAGGATTTTGGTTAAGGTTGCCGCCAGTTCGGCTTGGATGAGAATGGCCTTGAATACGCGAAACACGTCCATTATGCAACTGCTCATGTTGCAATCGACGGAAGAAGGAAATGCCGTAGCGCAGACGCGAGGGAACACGTGTGCGATTGCGCCAGTGAATCGTGCATTGCAGGCTCACATATTTCGTAATACATACTTATTACAGGAAGAGGTGTACGGTGCAGAACACCTCCGAGCTTCTTTCTGGGGTTTCCAGGCGTGTACAACGTTATTTGTTAACGGTACGTAACACGAACTTTTCAGTGCTCTTTATCGCCACTAGACTGGTCCAGTTTGTGTGTCAAAGTTCACAGAATGGAGCTTTGTTCAAACCAGAACATTCTATTAGCGCTCACAAAGTGAAATAATGTATAACAGCTTTTCTTTGCAGTTATTGCCATTTAAATTTCAACACTTTTGGAAGACATCATTACGTATGTAGGCCTAATGTTTCCATGTAATTACGTCAAAATATTTTGCTAATGCCATAAACTTCGAAACCTTCACCATATTTACAATTGTAATTCATCACCCACAGTTATACACTAACTGTTTTGTCTCAGTATATCTTCACACACAATTTAATAATCTTAAATCCACTGGCCGTTATTTATTGTATGACCACAACCAACGTGAACAAGTTGGCAGTTGCTCCATCGGCTGGGGATGACCAAACCTGTCTTCCAGCGAGATAATATGCATTATGCTTATGGAACAGAGTTAAAAGATATAAAATGTTACATGAAATTAAAAATTCCAGCGGCTCCTAACCTTACTAAATCTCGACTTGGTATGTCACAACCAACACAGAAACTTCCACTGACACAATTACACGATAAGTTACTTTTCAACGTCTATGTTTCTTTTTTCCCATAAAACGTCTATGCGTGACAGATTAAGTCATTCGCATCTGATAGCATCCCTTGGAATTTCAGTGTCTATACAAGATAAAGTCAATGCAATATCAACATTATCAGTGCCAGAAGTGACACTGCTGGGCGCTGTCACAAGCGACTATCTGCGCAGGCAACTGCGTGGCTTAGAATAAACACAGTGTTACGTAGAAATTATCTAAATATGTTCCTATTTCTCGGAGATTTATTTCAACACATTATCTCATTATCTAACGGTAAGTGCAGACATATCACATGTTTGCGCTCCAGCCATGTTTTTATTACTGACCGTAGGGAATTAATAAATACAAGTAAAATGTTGGATGGCTTCCACTGGCATTACCCTTGTGTAAAATTCCGTTAGAATCGGTTTGTTGGTCCACAAGTGTCACAGGAGTGTGACTGCACTCCACAAAGACTGGCGGACGGACGGAAGGACAGCATAGTGACTTCATAAGGACGTTAAAAAATTTAAGTAAAGTGGAAAGCTGAAGCCTCGTTTTATCTTTTCGCTTATTTAATGTCAAAAAAACACAATGAAAGCAAAGACAATATATTCAATAAACTCCACAATGCGATAACATTAACGGAATTGTAATTGGTAAGCTATGTACGATGGTTTCCCCAACCCTACCTTTTGAAACCAAAGGTCATTTCCGAGATCACAGAAGTCCGCTTTGCTGATTGTGATAACAGTCAACATTGAGACAGCATTTCCATGCCAGACACAACCGTCAGGTAACAATTCTCACATCGTCAGACGCAGTTACGTAACCCACCAGTCACATGTAGCAGTACTCCGCCTTAAGCCCATGAAACTGTTACGCTTCTCGCGACAAGCAAACAAACCGAGAAAGGTTAAAGGTAAATTTCAAGCTACAAGAGTCCATGGTGGCACAAAGCGAGAGTAGAGACATAGCTCTACCCTTTCTTTATCCTCAGCGCCAGATGGCGGTAAGTGGTGAACGCCGCGTTCTGGCTGCTTTATCCCCGGGAAAGACACACGATATTAATTGTACAGAAGTCTGGGTGGGCCACAGTGCCAGTGGGGACAGATGTCGAAAATCTCGCACGTTACTGGAATTCGATCGCCGGACATTCCAACCCGTAGCCTGTAGCCCACAAACAGAAACTCGTAAAACAGAATTTGGTAGTGGCATTGCCATAGTACGTATTATTATTATTATTATTATTATTATTATTATTATCATCATCATCATCATCATCACCATTGTCTTCATCATCATCCCTATTACTCCAGCACATTGACTCGGCATGCAGACACTCGTTATGCAATAATGCACTAAATACTGCCGGCTCTATAATGTGAGCAGTACCCGTTCCACCCCATATTATGTAAAAATTTTCCCACAGTTATTAATTGGCCCTAGAGGTTCCTGAAATTCGTAACACTGCACAAGACCTAAGCCTACTCAGCAAACGTATGAGAGTTGCGTAGTTCTGCTCCATTCATCCAGCCAGGAAAATGGGAGGATTCTTGAAGACTGAGGTTTTCTGAGATGTTACGCAGTGTCGAATAGTAAGTCACGGACGATTCGGAGGGAGACGATCTCGGGAATATTTACACTGAAAATGGACGAATTATGCTCTCCGAAACATCAGTGACTATTTACCAGTCGTCACAACGCCACGTCTTATATCAGAAGACTTGCATGATCTTCAGCATCACCCCGATGCGACAGCCTCAAATGTCCCCCAAATAATTTCCCCAAAATTAGTACAAATGACTCCTCGCCAACAACGGCAAATCACGTATCAACATAATTATGTCAAAATTGTATTAACCCTTTAAACCCCGAATTAAATCCCATCTGCTATTTGCTGGCATTATTAGGAGCTCACAATTTTCTCCACGTTAGCAGGATAAGGGTTAAATTATTAACCTTTAGGCGACTAATGTCATATATATATATGGAGCACCCATTCTTGATGTTTCTAGATCACACACAACGACGCAGCACAGTCGGTAGGACTCCTCTGGACGAGTGATCAGCTCGTCGCAGAGACCT
>Ga0268261_10002934_pt1 | contig 12391 bp, 8 predicted proteins | sample TergutNc150P1_FD_190353 | JGI IMG/M metagenome (GOLD analysis project Ga0268261, IMG submission 190353) | Nasutitermes corniger P1 segment gut microbial community from laboratory colony in Florida, USA - Nc150 P1 (SPAdes) (version 2) | ecosystem: Host-associated > Arthropoda: Insects > Digestive... | reverse complement strand
ACACACACACAAATATATATATATATATATATATATATATATATATTAATAATTTTAACGTACATTATTTACGATGGGTGCAAATAATTGTACTTCCAGACGGGCTCTGTGGCTAATCAGGTCTCCTATTCAAACAGCAAAGGGGTTTCTTTTAGGGGAAGTATGAAGGGGTAAAATCACCTCCACCTAGTGCAGAGGTGCAGAATGAATGATGCTATACCTCATCTCCCTTAAACTTTGGTCGCGTGGTACTTACTTAAACACAAGATCGCGTGGTACTTATTTAAACACAAGAACCACCTTACCCTATCTACTAACCACAGTAGTGACCACCCTGTCAAACATTTCTTATTTCGAAATTCCGGTACTCCAGAATAGGATAAGCACTTGTAATTGGTCTGCACGTCAGTTTCGACATACCTTTACGCCTACTAAGGCCTACAGTTACGGCTGTCGCAATACATGGCACGTGCAACATCTTACAGAGCTGCCGGAATGACGATTTCGGTGTAAGTGACGTGTCATGGGCAGGGTATTTGTTCTGTTTCGTCAGGCATTCCGATAAGGCCCACTGGGCAGAGCCTGTCCTCAGCGGAGTGTGACCAGCTGTTAACAAGGAGACTGTTTCAAGTAAGCGGAGTCATGTTTCATGTCATGTTATTTATGCCAGCGACACATTCAATACCGGATTCTTCGACAGAATAGGGCCAACACGAAAAATCTTCTCAATGTATAGAAGTATGTGTAGAAAAATGCACAGGGTCCAAAATTATAGTGGCCGAATGATATATTTATTAACTGCAATTGGGTTGTCACCCGGTGGCAGTACACATTTACACACAAACAATACATAGAACAGCACAAATAACAACCGAACAACACAAATACCAGCTAACGTTGCAGAGAAGATTTGTTGGTTGCAAACGAAATTTGAAGTGACTGAAGGTTCTTTGCAATAGGAGATCTAAAGAACCTGGAGAACACATGTTGATCAGTTGTTTGTGAACGTGTAGAATATGAGTGATCTGTGATGTAGACAGCTCAAAACAAGACCAGCAATGTACGTAAACGTAACATTGAGGTGCGTTGGTGTAACTGTTGTTGCCGTCGAAAAGCAATAAGTAATAATTACATATACCGAGTGTGTGTCTGTAGCCTTAGTTACCCAGCATGCAAATCGCATGAGTGATATTGTGGTCTGTGCGGTTGTACCATGTTTTTCCACATTACATCACAAACGTCACGATTCCCGGGTAAAAAATTTATTGAACATAAAATGTGTGTCTTGATTTTCCCTACAACTTTTGCCTGAAACATTTCTCATTCTACGACGTATTCAGCCACAGGGTATCATAAATGTAGATAGGTCTTTATGTAAACTGCCCGTTATTCTTGCGAGATTTTAATAAACCTCAATTTTCACAACAAATTTTCGAAACATACTCAAATATCAAATTTCATGAAAGTCCGTCCAGTGGGAGCCGAGTTGTTCCACGCGGACGAACGGACGGCTATGACGAAGCTACCAGCCGTTTTCGCAATTTTGTGAACATGCTTAAAACAGAGGGAAATGTGAACAAGAAGATGGTTGAAAATATAACAATAACGAGCAGTGCTATGAGGAGAAGCAGTAAAAGTGAATGTGATAAATGTCAGAGAAGATTATAATAGGGGCAGGAAAATTAGAAATTTTGGTATTAAGTGCATGTGAGTGGTAGGGCCCATTAGTAAACTTTTAATAAAGTATCAAACTGCCATTCAATTTAGGCAACTCAGACGTTACATAAAGACAGATGGATATGCAATGCTCATACTATCGGCATATTTAAACGGAGTAACTTGAATATGTTACATAGGTAATGCTCTGCCAATGTGACGAAATGAGAGAGTCTTAAAGAAAATTGCTATGTATTTCATCGTGAACTGTTGCGGTGACAACTATGATGAGAGTTTGTTATTAGGGTCTACAGCAAAAGTTTTCCACGGATTGTAATGTCCGTTTGGGTGATGCCCTATCAAATGAACTTTACATGAAGCTCAAATCGAAATTCTGGACTTTGTAAAAGTCCCCTATACCAAAGGTGCAGATCGCGCTGCAGAAATTGATAATATTCAAATGACGATATAACTTAAGGAAACAGAAGAGTCATGTTCGTGTTAACGGAAGTCCACATCTGATTCATAACTTGAATTAGTTTAATCCGCGTAATAAACCATATTTCTCAATACACTCATTTGAATATCATCCCCTATTTACGCCAGGTCTCCCAAGTGGTTTCTTCCATTCAAGTGTTCCGACTAAAATGCTGTAGGAATTTCTCATCTCTCGCATGTGAGGTTCGTACCCGCGCATTACGTCCACCTTGATTTGACTATCCACATAATATTAAACGAAGGTACAAATCATTAAGCTCCTGTCTTTGTAGTTCCTTTTTTTTAGGGGGGGGGGGCTTTTGGGCTCCTTTATTGAGTCCAGTAATTTCCCCAACAATTATCAGTACCCCACAGTGGTTCTTCCTTTATGTTTAAATTTCATGTTTTAACACCTACATACAACAATAGTTAACTTTACGTCACAAATTTTCGTATTTAGTGTTTTGTGTTGTTTAAATATAAGAGTATTCTGCACTCATTATTTGAAAAGGAAATTTTGACCGCTTTCTCTTTCCCTGACAGTTTAACTATAGCATATAGGTGAAATTAGATATATTATTAAACCTACTTGAAATATAGTTGGATAGAAGTGACGTTACATTGCGTCTGCAAAAGATGAATTATTGTGGAGAATCTGTGGAATGACAGAGGTACCAAGAGGAAAAAGCAGAAAAATCCCATCTCAGTGCCACTTTTTTTCGTGTCAATCCAACATGAGACTGAGCCGCAGCGCGGGCGTAAGAAAGGCCATTTTTGACTCTATGTAATTATCTATCTGTAATGAGATTAAGGTACACTGTAAATTCAAATTATAATCTGAAATAAAGAAAATAAAATTCAGCGGCGTATGAAAAATATCAAAGGTCGCATTTAAAAATTCACTCCATTAGAGCATACATTTATTCTTTTTGCAGGTGAATAATATGACAGAAAGAAAATGGCGTGTCTTCTGTATCATGTTACAAAATGGCGTGTCTTGTGTCGTATTTTAAGATGACAAGAATCATTTCTTTGGTTATTAAGGAAATGCTAACTTCATTACACGCGATTCGTTGAAGAGCTCGTTACAATTTCAAGCATGCTTGGGAATGCCTAAAAATACGGGTTCTGTGGCAATCTGTGAACAGTGCTGAGGGTAATCAAGTAATCACGCGACTGAGTGAAAGCGTGTCGAATGGGAAAAGCGAATATGAAAGAAGGTTTGAGATTGTTGCGGGAAATGAAGGCTCATACGCGTTCTATGAAATTACGCCGTGTAGGTACCAACAGAAAAACACAATGTCTACACCTTCTGGTTTATGGCATCATATTATCTGGTAGGCAGTAGTAAGTGTCGGAGAGTCATTCTGTTTCCATGTCCTATCCACCTACCAGACTGCACCGTATGTATTGTTTTATTTTATGGTAAATAGTCTCAGACTGCATTTCGTCGAACGTTATGATGAACAATGGATGATAAATCAGGAAGGATATGGCAGTAATCCCGAAATCTGCCAGCAAAAACAAATGCTAGGATCCTGTTCGACTCGGTTTTCGAAGTATGTTCCCGATTTTATGGGTTTTAAAAGGTTCTGTTCCGGTGTCCTGCAAAATTTGGTTAGGGACGCCGCAAGTCCCAGAGTTTTCCTATGTCAATAAAATACGTCATTTCTGACAATGTGTACAAAAGTTTGACTCTCACACAGTGAAAAAAAACACTTATAGGGGTAGGATAGCCATAAACCAAGCTACTAAAAGGAAGCAATGGGGGCGGGGAGATGTGTTGATTAATGATTACGGAGACTGCGGACAGTGAGGAACGGCAATAAGTGAACTGTCAGTCAGGTTTGGTATTATTATTATTATTAAACCCATTGAATAATAATTATTATATTATAATTATTATTATTCAATGGGTTTTTAAATTTTTGTATCGATCTGTCATGACTTTTTATTTCAGTTATATTCCGGTAATAATAGTATTAATAAATTATTCTGCTTTCTTCATTACGTGACGAGCTAAAAATTTCGTCTTCTACAACTCCCTGCTCCCATTTATATGTACCCAGAATTCTGGTTTTTAAAAATGGGGTCTCTACCTAAAGTACACGGTGAAAAACGTCAGTCAGGATATCCGGTGTCCCGGCCGATATTCGAAACCATGACCTCCTCAGTACAAGTCTATGGCGTTACTGTTACACTAGCCTGCCAAGTTGATACACTGTCAACCCTGAGGAGTTTTATATAAAATGAACACGAGCCGTCTAAGTACAAATTACTATAGCGATGTTTTTTATTTTGTAAGGCATTCCACACTGCATTGTAATTCAATATGAATGGTTGCTCAGAAATATATATATATATATATATATATATTGTGGTCAGTGTATTACCCATCGATACATTCCACTGACGTGTTCTAATAAAACTTCCGTCAAGACAGTCTAAAGGCAAAAACATGTACGACGGCAAATATGTAACAAGGGATTATTTAAAATTAGATATATTTATTGTGATGTTATAATTTTTAATCAGATTACAATGTTTTATGGCTCGGCAGCCCCAAGTGGGCAGGGCCTCCTCAGTATTGAGGCTGCACGATCACACTCTGACACACCACACTCTGCAGGACTTCTCTGGACGAGGGATCAGGAAGACGTAGAGACCTCTACTTGACAACACACAACACTCACAAGAGACAGATATCCATGCCCCCGGCGGCATTCGAACCAGCAATTCTAGTAAGCGAGCGGCCGCAGACCTAGGCCTTAGAACGTGCGGCCATCGTAATCGGCTATTAAAGAGTTTAGTACACGATATATAATGTATAGATTTAAAGTCGTTTCACAGTTGTGTGACTAAATGCCTGACCAAAAGCTTAGCTGACTGATTGAGCTCAAATACGTAAATGGTTACGAGACTGACTGACTAACTAGCTACTCGGTCAACCGCTCTCCCCTTGGAGCACTGCGTGGTAATTAAGATCATAATTTTCATGTTCTCAGGAACCTGTAAGTTCATTACTGTCAACACAAATTGTGTGATAAAATCATTTTATCTTTCCCCCTTATTCTTCCAAAACGTCTATTCCTGTCACGGATAATAACTAAAATGCAATATGCCTTAATTTATTCTCGTCGGTTTAGCATCAACGTCCTACCTTTCTTAATTTATTCGCGGTAAAAATTTAATAAAATTTACAGTAACTTTTTAAATATAATATTTATGGGGTAATGTAGCCTACTTGGGTTTAGTTATTACAAGTTTGAAATATAGGACACTTACAGGTGTTTAGTCGTCGGCCACTTATCCGGGACCCGGCTTCAATTCAAGGCCAGTCCGTGTGGGATTTATAATGGGCGAAATGGCACTGGTAAGATTTCTTCTAGCAGTAAGTCTGTTTTCCTCTCTCAGTATTATTCCACCAATGCTCCATGCACATCACCGACGTTATATAATTTTAGCTACGACAACGCCGTTAAAAAAACACACATTTAATTGTGCGCTTCATTTTAAACACAATATTTATTATGTTTACTGCCTAAAATCACCTAAAATCCGCCCCAAATTTCAGAATTACTTGAGTGGACTAAACTTGATTGGAGTTGCAGACTCCTGGCCTAAGTCAGACATGCGTATCTCTCTGTTTCACGTGTCACTCGAATCCAAACTAATGACTGGTAAATGTAAGACAATTTTCAGGCATACGTTAGCATTGTAGTGAAATTCTATGTAAAAGAATCTGTAACAGTTTGAGGTCCATATACCTTAACACACTGCAGCTAACCAAATTCACCTTACTTTCTTTTCCCACGTCGGCCAGAGACCGAAGGCGCGGTATCGTGTGACATCCATCTAAAAACCAATGTACAAACAGCAGAGTAACTTCAGCATATTTGTTACGACGTTTTCAGTATACACTGATGGTCAAGCTCAGCCCGGCTTTGGCCCCGGAAGTATTTCCTGCGTATGTCGGGTTGTGCTCAGTGGGCGATCTGAGAGTTGTAAATCACAAGCCTACAAGTGCAGGTGTACTGATTTAGTTTATGAAAAACAAAGACCGATGCATGCTTAGCAACTAAATAACGTTCATACAGATGCATGTGTATTGGTTTAATATCTAAGTAGATAAGTAAGAGGTGCACAGTACAGCATATAGAAGTTAGGAATTTAGGAAGTCCCTTTCTATGTTAAACTGACGCATGAGTTTTTAGAAGAAAAAGTGATTATATGATTATTCAATAAAGGACGGACATCGCACTCGCTTCTTTATTAATCACAGTTCCATCAGGATCCTTGAACAAGGACGTTAGCATCAGCCCTGCAGCTATAAAGTGCTTCAATGCGCGTGAACTCGTATAAAAGATTCCACTTCTTGAGGGCCTTCAACTCCGGTGCAGTGAACGACTTTCAGAACGACAGGTAACCCAGTAACCTACATTGGTCTGACCGCCACCCAGGCACAAGTTGAGACACGCCCTCAGTGCGCAAAATATAGCGAAGAAGATCATAGCTTTTCCGTCTGTTAAGCTGGTTACCCAACCGCAGTTATCTCCAGTAAACAGAAATACAGTAATGTTACAACGAAAGTATGAGAAATTTCCCTCTCGTAACAACGGTGCTCGCAACAGTCATTAGTTTGTCGAGTGCACTTTGAAACAATCGTGGATATGTGGGATACTGGTTGGAATAAGACCAGCAGAGTATTCCTGTATGTAGAGTTTAACAGGACAGACAATGTACGTATAACCAAACATTATGGCGCATTCGCGTAACCTTTGTTACCGTTGAAAAGCAATAAGTATTAAATATTATGTGTGTCTAACACAGGCACACATAATATTTAGTACTTATTGCTGCCTCAGTTATCGGGCATGCAAACTGCACATTTTCTGTGGCATATTATGGTCATTTGTGGCATGTCCGGATCTACCATATTTCTCCAAATTATCTCGTAAATGGCACGATTTTTAAAAACAAAAAATTGAACATACAATTCTACTTTGATTTCCCTACAACATTCGTCTAAAACATTCTCACTCTAAGAAGAATTCAGCGACACATTGTCAAAAAAATGCACCGGTCAGTTTTTATGCAAAGTACCCGCTATTCTTGCTAGATTTTAATAAAACTTCAATTTTCTCGACCGAATTTCGAAAAATCCCCGAGTTTCGAATTTCATGAAAATACGTTGAGTGGGAGCCGATTTGTTCCATGCGGACAGACAGACAGATACACTAAAGCTTAATAGTCGCTTTACGCAATTTTGCGAACGCGACCAGAAAGAAACTAAAATTTAAATTTGTCCCTATCGACGCCAAGGAGGCATATAGAGAAGCATAACTCCACTCACTTTTGAATGTGGCACTAGATGGAGAGGCAGGTCAACTTCACGCCACGGCCGTTTTACCTCTGGGAAACAACGCCGGTACCCGCTAAATAGGACTATGAGTGGTCCCCAGAGCCGGTCTAGACTTCTCTTGTACAGCTATGTTTATCGAGATTATTATTCACCAAAATCACATAAAAGAGGAGTTAAGTTTTATGTTCTGGCCACTTTATCTTCACGGAATTAGCTTCCAGTGCCCATTGGACAGGAAAATCAGTGGACACCAGCAGCAGTAAAGGGAAAATCCAAATAATCTTACAGGGAATATAACATTAATTCTTCCATCCCGTAGCCTCTTACGTCAGTCAGAAGGAACGGTATTACGTTTCTATTTACACCTAGGTCTCCCAAGACTCTTACACGGACATTTCTATACAAAACTGACTATTCAAGAGTGCAACAGTTTCAGCGCATGGCATCTTATTGAATTCTGTCGACCTCACATTAGAGTGGTGTAAGTTGTTCTTCCTGTAAGATTCTGTATCTAAAATTATGTACGCGTTATTTGATAATCTGTGCTACGTATCACACCAATCCCTTCTGTAAATATAATCTATTGTATTTCAGGATGTATATGGAGATGTACAGATGCAGTGTGTGTACTGGAATCGGATTTTGGGTTCAGACTTAACTGCGCCTTTAAGAAATCCGGTTTGTTCCGGGTGCGGAACCTGGGTGGCGTCAAGGGTTACGTCGGTGCCGGTATGTCCTTCTTTTTCCCTGTCTGTTCCTGTACAGTGAGTTTTTGGGCCTTCCAGCACGCTCTTTGAATGTTAGCACAGTCAAAGTGCCTGACTGTAATATTACAGCTGCTGCATGCTGCATGAATGCTAACATAGAACAAGTGTCTAGTTGTGATGTTATAGCTGTTGCATGCAGTATGAATGCCGACAGAGAACAAGTGCCTGGCCATGATGTTACAGCTGCTGCATGCTGCATGAATGCTGACAAGGAAAAGTGCCTAGTTGTGATGTTACAGCTGTTGCATGCTGTACTGAATGCTGACACGGAACAAGTGCCTGGCTGTGATGTTACAGCTCCTGCATGCTGTATGAATGCTGACACAAAGCAAGTGCCTGGCTGTGATGTTACAGTTCCTGCATGCTGTATAAATGCTGACACAGAGCAAGTGACTGGCTGCGATGTTACAGTTGCTGCATTCTGTATGAATGCTGCCACAGAACAAGTGTCTGGCTGCGATGTTACAACGTTTGAAAGATGTGCTTCAACTGGGCCTACTGATATGTCATGTTCATTATCATCTTCGTTTTGAATATTTACCTCATACGCATTTTTTACTATTTTCCTACCTGCTTTGATGTGTCCTTTTGTTATAATTTATTTTTATTTTGGCATTTCCTGTTATTTTTATGCCACTAAACATGCTTATTCTTCTTGGAGCTTCCAGTCTTCTGAAATATGAATCCGTCTAGCAACCTGCTCTGAAACAATTATTTCTATACATGTGCATATGTATAGAGGGCAGTATATAAATATACTGCCTTTGTCGGTCATGAACTAAAAGTGCAGAATCCCTTCATTAACCTGAGATATTTGACTTCTTTTTCTCTTCAGTGTTCTCATTATCCAGCTGTCTTATTTATTTTAATAAATATACTCATCCGTTTTCCATTCCACGTTCCTCTTTTTTTCCTTTTATCTTGCTTTTCGTATTTCTCGTTATGTCTCTTCTTTTTTAGTTTATTTTTGTTCTTCCCTTTCTTTCTTATTTGCCTCATATTGTGATTCGTTTGTTGATCTTTTATTTGCTACAATTTTTAGTAACAAGATGGCTGACAAAAGAAATTGTGTGGCGAGGCGAAAGAAGCGTCAGTTGATACAAGGTCCTAAAACGATGCATTGTAATAGAGCTCGCAAAAATATCTCACTACTGTCAGTGTACTTTTTTTTTGAATGAATGAAGACCACAAAGTTTCTGTTTTAGTTTGAAAGAGATAGGTCATGGAACAGTGTGGGATATTGGTCTACGACAGGCTACAAATATTTCTACGAACTGTGTGTAAAGTACTGTTTATAAGCTAAATATTTTAAACGTTTCGACTCTATGAAAATTTGGGGTTAAATCTGACAAATTAGACGTAAAACAATTTGTAATATATCATGGTTAGGTAGACCTAATACGCTGAGAAATCAAGTATTCCGGGATTTGTCACTTGAACCTTCAATATAAAGACATTACGATCCTTCAGAACGTTGGTAACCACCCACCCGATAACACAGCGATACATCACAGAAGACTTGAATGCTCACCATCCACCTTAGTTATAACCTCAAACCTCGCATAAGAATTACATTTTTCCAAAAGTATGATGATGATGACAGTGGCGAATCGTGATCCAGAAGTCAGGCCTAGCACAAATGCAAACAATGCAACATTGTACGTTCCGCTAGAAGTGACTTACGGATCGGGTTTCGCCACTGCATGGTGATGATGATGATGATGATGTTAATGATGACGACGACGACGACGATAATGATGACGATATTAATATCAGTCAATTAATGGTGAAGAAGGTGGTGAAGACCACAAAGTTTCTGTTTTAGTTTGAAAGAGATAGGTCATGGAACAGTGTGGGATATTGGTCTACGACAAGCTACAAATATTTCTACGAACTGTGTGTAAAGTACCTTATTATAAGAATAAGAAGAAAGTAGGTTTAACCCTTATCCTGCTAACGTGGAGAATATGGTGAGCTCCTAATAATGCCAGCAAATGGCAGATGGGGTTTAATTCGGCGTTTAAAAGGTTAAAGTACAAACTATACAAGTCCATGTCCAAAAGGTCAAGACCGTCTCTCACCCCGCCCCCTGTTCAATAGGTATCGGTGCTTGTTCTCCGATGTAAAGCGGCCGAATTGTGAAGTTGAAACTCACCTGCATCCAGTGGTTAGTGAGTGGAGCTATATTACTATTCCCCTTATATGCCTTGTGGCGTGGACAGGGAAAGCTTTAATTTTTTTTTATGTACAATTCCAAAAAAAAACCCTCACATAAGAAAATTCCTCCGCCGTCTTCGTAAAAACTAGCCTGCAGGATAATTTTCATTTTTTACTGGATTGCGAATTTGCTTTACCATATATGGCATTAACAACACAGCGTGCGTAGGACAGAAGTTCAAAGCTTTGCTCCATTGAAGTGTATTTAATTGCTGACGTACAAACATTTCACGCTGGAGTTGTCGTTATGATTTTGATCTTTATCCACTTCAAACAGCAAATGTCTAGCTCCAACTGTTCGTTAAGTTGTAGTCATCAGAACGAAAACTACACAGGTTAATGACACATGCAACCTGCATTTTGTTGCTTTATTTTACACAAAAAAGTAACATAAAATTTATACTTTATAATTTCCGGATACTACAGTAAATGTTATTATTGTCGCTCCCACATCACAATTTTCTGCGTCTGCAACGCTGTTAAATAAGACATTAAGGTAAGTTTCAGTGGCATGACACTCGAACGTTTCATGAAAATCGGGTAGTTAGTTGAAATCTGAAAGGAGAGAAGCTTGAGCAAACGCAATAATTTCATATATTTCACTTATTTAAAAAGAGTAAATTACGAACGTAATATGTTTAACAAACTTAACTTAAGACACGAACTGTCAAAGAGCTTTATCATACACAAAACTAGTAGGCCCTATTTATTCTACACCACTTCCCGAAGACAATAACACTTAACAGAGCTGCACTATAAAAGTTAGTACCCAAAGTTAACAATGGTGTTCTTTATAGTCTACTTGATACGTGTTATAAGCGGCACCTTAACAATTTTTTTTTATAAATGATCAACAGGTATTTGACAACATTAGATTGCGCGGTTTCGAAGATCACCACAATCTGTAGCAATAGTGAAAGACACAGAGGAGTGCCTTTATGACGATATGTACGTATATTGGTTTTGTTGCAGTTCATTGTGGCTGGAAACAGGAACTGCGCAGTGACTATTTGTGAAATTCTACCTTATCTAATTCTAAAATATCTGTGAAACTGTTTGTGAGATGCTGGAAAACAGCAATTCGGGCTAAATATAAAGCGAGGTCAGTAGGTTCATATGGCTGAATTTGAATGCGAGACATTGAGTAATGCAAAGGTTTAATATACTTACGTACTATAACGTAATAACTTGCATCTAAATTTGATTAGCAATTATATATATATATATATATATATAAAAGCCCATTTATGGTCTTATGCAATGTCAGTGTTGTGGATTTTGGATCAACAAGATTCAAATTCGAACCTTTCCGCCACGTTTAAGAAAAAGTACCCCACATTCAACTGTAATAAACTCTAATTAACGATTTAAGTGCTCGTACTCCTACCAGGTTAGACACAGAAAAACCTGACCTCCTTATTGGGCCTTCTGTTTGTAGGCGTTTCCGCGAAATTGCGAAAGGCGACTATTTGCTTCGTCATGCCTGTCTGTCCGTCCGTCTAGCTGCCCGTCTGCCTCTCTGCATCAAACAACTCTGCTCCCACTGGAAAGATTTTCATGAAAGTATACATTTGAGGATTTATAGGAAACTGTTAAAAAAATTAAGTGTCACTAACATCTGACAAGAATAACGGTACGTTACATGAAGGCCTATGTAAATTTATGATAATATATTGCTAAATGCTTCTTAAAATGAGAAAGGTTTCAGACACATTTGCATAGAAAATCAATCCACACATTTCTTTTTCATAAAAATGTTCCCCCAAATCTTGCCGTTTCTGAGATAATGTAGAAAAATATATTTTTTTTATATTTGTACCGTGCATTCTCGATATGAAGATTTCTTTATTAAAATCCAACTGATGCACTCTTTGTAATTATATCAACATTAAAATAGATTAAAATTACATTA
>Ga0268261_10002933_pt1 | contig 12391 bp, 6 predicted proteins | sample TergutNc150P1_FD_190353 | JGI IMG/M metagenome (GOLD analysis project Ga0268261, IMG submission 190353) | Nasutitermes corniger P1 segment gut microbial community from laboratory colony in Florida, USA - Nc150 P1 (SPAdes) (version 2) | ecosystem: Host-associated > Arthropoda: Insects > Digestive... | reverse complement strand
CTACCGACTGTGCTGCGTCGTTGTGTGTGATCTAGAAACATCAAGAATGGGTGCTCCATATATATATGACATTAGTCGCCTAAGGGTTAATGTTGTTATTAAATGACATTTGTTCTTAAAGAGCAGAGTCGTTCATCAGAAGCTCACTTTCGGAAGCCAGTAAAGAAAACTCACACCTTGTAAGGAACATTTGTTCAAAAGAGCTCACTACTAGAGCTTTCATGGGTCTCTTAAGACCTGTCCACGACGTTTCTACAGGTTTGGACCCAAGCCTTGTAACACCGAGAACTACTAACATGCTGACTCCTCACCAGATTTGTCCCAAGTACCACAGGTGTGCAGAACACCTGCGATTACCTTTTCCGTAAACACACAGCGGGTTGCTGCATGCATCAGATAACGCCCTTCTGCTGTGGGGGGAGTGAATAGGACACCAAGAGATAATTTTGTGTTAGCGTCAGTGACCTAATTAGAGCCATACAAGCAAAATGCCATGCACTGGCCACGCGGAATGTTAGATCGGAACATCATTCCTGCGTCTCGGCTTGTTCGTCTCGTCTTTGTTTCGTGTAATACGAAATTGCGGAGTCAGTATGTGAACACAGGCCTTTAGACATGTAGGCATCTTAAGTCTTTCCGAGTAATTTTTGTTACACAAAATTGCAAGCTATATTATTACGACCTGTACGGTGACATCGACCTATAAATCTAGTGTTATTGTTTACTTTCCGATAAACACAACTATGAAGATCCTCTGTGTTTGGTGTTATTCGATACTACTACATGTTTCGGCTATCCACACCAACATTCATCAGGTAGAGAATTGGTACACCTGAAGATAAAAGGGGAGAGGTTTCTCCTTACAAACAGTGGGTGTAAAGTTATTGTAAAATAATTATAATAATATTGTAATGTTAATTTAACGTCGCTTATTTCACCGTTTCCGCAATAATAATTATGAGTGTTTATCGGATACTAAAAAAATAAATCTAGATTATAGAGATCTACTTTACATATAAGTAAAGTTATTTGAGAGACTTTTTTCACCCGAATATTTTTTACCCTCACAGCACGACGTAAAACATAAGAAAAATATAAGATTACGTGAACTGTGTTGCATAGGCACCAAAGTTTCGGACGAACCTGGCGACCCTGTCATGGTGGTATTTCTGCATTAATTCCACTTCTACCTTGATGATACAAATTCTGCGTTCTCGTGCAAAGTACCTCTCTAGGCCTCACATTCCAGAAACATAAATATTATGAGTTTACATGTTTTCTACAAAACTACACGGCGGTACTTCACAGAATACGTCATTAATCCTTACCGACATGGGAACCTTAAATATGACGTAAGAAATTGTTTCCAAGAATATTATATAACGCGGAAGTAAGTAGGAAAAGCGAAAACATTTATCTGAAATTAATGTACTGGGGGTTTTCACGTAGTTTTGTTCCATGCTCTCCTCTTTAAATGTGGAAGCGAAATGTACAGACGCAGTACTACGCGATTTCTGAGACCAGTAGGTGCATGGAGCGACATTTAGAGGTGTAATTAGACATGAAGTTATTTGCACACAGCTGGGAGAATGAATGGCATAAGTTTTGAATAAGTCATTGGACGCATCATGTATGAGTGTCTGCATACACACTGTACTTTGGTGAGCTATACTTGAGACCCAATCAAACCCTTTCAGTGAACGGATTTTAGCCTGGCCTTGGCCGTAACAGTTCAGACGTTCGTTAAATTAACCCTTATCCTGCTAACGAGGAGAATATGGTGAGCTCCTAATAATGCCAGCAGATGACAGATGTGATTTAACTCGGCGTTTAAAGGGTTAAATCCAATAATGCACTCATTGTACTTAGTTGATTTGCTTTAATAATTGTTTAAGATGCACAGGGTGTAAATGCAAAATTTGTGAGTGTACAGGCCCAAGAGTCACGTTTGTGTCACGTTGCTTGTTTGCTGGAAAATTCGAACATCGTTGTTCTTGGTTTGTTTGGCAATCTGGGAAGACATAAATTGTAAGAATGCAACATCACAAGATTCGAAACTTTGGGCGGGAAGAAGGAAGAGGAGACAGATGAGGGAAGAAGAATTCATTCAAAAGTTTATGTTCAAAGGCCCAGTCCTGCCAAAATGGGAAAGTAATATGTAAACATAATTTTTGTCACATGAAGACTAATTTGTGTTTCTTACGTATTTTCCACACTTAATTCAAATATATTATTAGAATTGTTCTCTCACCCACAATTTCTGCGTGACAATTTTTTAAAATGCAGTTTTAGCGAATTTAGTTTCTTGTCACGCTACCAGTGTGTTTTAAATCTGGCGGAGCACTTTGTTATATTTTAAACTTAGTGTGGACCTGAAACCTTAATCATAACCATGACAGTAAGCATTTGAGTCCAATCGCAGACAGCCAAATTTCGCACGACCAGATATGTACTGACACGTTAGTACATGAAACTAACAGTAAGTTCTGCTTGAGGAAAACTGCACTGCTACTGATGTGTCGGATTAAATTGTGATAAGTTGCACGTGTTGTGTGTCTTTTTAATGCAGCGTTTCTTTTATAAAATGATTGTGTCTATTATATTTTCATCATGCCAAGGAAGTGTTTAAATCAACCTGACACCTTCTGTTACGTGTGTGGTGAGCTAACCTTCAAATCCAAGAGGCGAAATTTAACCCCGCTCATTACATGTTATGAGCTTTATTTCGAATGTAAAATGGGTGACCAAGATGACCCCCTCATAATTGTTGTTTAACTTGTGTGAGGTTTCTCGCAGTATGGATAAATAGTTCGCGCCAAATGTCATTCCCCTTTCCCACGGTTCGGAGGGAACCAAAAGACCACTCATCCCATTGTTACTTATGTTTAACAATCATAACAGGGAGCACCTCCAAATCTAAACACACAGATTTGCCATCTGCAATGAGGCCTGTCCCACACGGTGAAGAGTTCCCTGTACCAAAGTCTCCGGAAAATCTGACTTTTAGTTATGACAACTCTGATTCTGATGAAGATTACGGACAGCAAAAAGGGGACAATCTTGGTTGCGATCTGACATTTGAAAAAAGTTGTTCCTCATCTTAATTCCGTTTATTAACACAAGGGGATCTTATCGACCTTGTCCGTGATTTGAATTTGCCTGAACAACAAGCTGAACTCTTGGGTTCCAGTCTAAAAGGGTGTAAGCTTCTCCATCAAGATAATAAAAAATGTTTCTTTTGCAATCGCCAAAATAATTTCGAAGAGCCTTTCTCTCAAAACAATGACTTGGTATTTTGTATTGATGTTTTCTGTTTTTAGAGGCTCTTGGACACCGAGACGATCCAAATGAGTGGCGTTTGTTCATTGACTCTTCAAACGTTCTCTTAAAAGCTTTGCTTCCACATAACGGGAATAAATTTCCTTCTGTACCCCCAGCCCATCTCGCCAACATGCAAGATTCCTATGAAAATATGAAACTATATAGGAAAAGATCCAGAATGAAAAATATAGCTGGAATATTTGTGGGGAATTAAGGTCATTGCTCTCTTGCTTGGCTTGCAGCTAGGCTATGCAAGGTTTTGTTGTTTGCTGTGTGAGTGGGATAATAGGGGCAAAAAGATCAATACATCCAAAATCAGTGGCCTGAACCGAACGAGAATCGCTAATTCAAGGACAGAAAAATATAGTAAATACTCCATTAATCAACCCTGAAAAAGTTTAATTACCTCCGTTGCACATCAGATTTGGACTCATAAAAACTTCTTGTCATTAGATCAATTTAGTGCTGGATTTATGTAGTTGAAAAATAAGTTTCCCAGGATAAATGATGCTAAAATCGAAGAAGGGTTATTCGTTGAACCTCAAATAAAGGAGTTAATAAGAACGTAAAATTTGAAGACCAGCTGAGTGAAGTGAAAACCCAGCATGGGAATCATTCAAATTCACTACAAATGTTTTGGGAAATCGTAAGGCAGAAAACTATCGCGATATGGTGGCTGATCTTGTACAATCCTACAAAGCCCTTGGCCTCTGATGGCAGTGTTGAATCAGATGTCCTGTCCCATTTAACGCATAAAACGTTGTCGGTTGTCCATCATAAGAGAATGGTGCTCCATTCCCAGAGATGATCATGTGCGAGGGGATGTGTTGCGTTGAGATCTCTGTGTCACTGTAAACCTTATACGGTATTTTTGTGGCCACATGTCTTCTCGAACTTCATACATCTCAACATATTTATACTAGGCGCGATTTACGATTTCTTTTGGGCAATTATGGCGCAAGTTAGTGATTCTAATAGGTTGCATCCCCATGCCTGCCACACTAGCCTTACAGTGCATATTTTATCATTTGGATGCTCATAAGCCAGGGCTGGCCAACATATGGCCAGTTTAACAAACATAATGTAATAGGTCTACAGAACACAATGTAGCACCTTTATTAGCAGAAAAGTGTTAGAGTCTATAACTCATCACTCTTAAGAGAGCACACAGTAAACTAATCTTTCTTTGTGTTTTGTCAGGTTTAGTAAGTCCCACAACCGTGTTATTCAAGTGTGCTTTCAGCGTTTTATACTGTTTCTAAATAACGGCATTCTAGCAAAGTCACTTACCCCCGTTCGATATATGTACACATAAATGCCAGCCTCAGAAGAGTCCTTGATTTGCGTGGTCCTCCTGGGTGTTGAAGTTGACCATCCCTGTCATAAGCTGTCAAGTATTAAAGAAACTGCAGGGTGGGCGAACAGAGCTGCTAAGAGCACTGAAAGGACACGGGGACAGCCGATACCAATAAGAGGCGCGGAGAAGCCTGAGTAGACGCGACAGTTAGCACAAAGGAAAACGAGATGACCACATCAGATCAGGTGCAGGTGCAGCACAAGCACTCGGAGCACCCATGTCTGTTGAAAACCAATTCATAACACGTGCACGATCGCGCTACATGGATAAATTAAGTGGCCAAACCACTCTCGAAATAAGGACGGATATTATGTAGGCATCAGATCCATTACCGTCATCGGGATAGAAGATTGTGGTGAACGCAGTTAGTAAACCACGACCCGCCAACCAGGTTGTGAGAGACACTGCCCCCCTCCCTTCCCAGAGTGATAGTGATGAGTTTGGTTTATCCATGAACACGGACCAGGACTCGGTGAATTTGTCACTGTATAAGTCTCTCGCACAAACTGTGATCATAAGCGAGACACCAAACAAATATTTTAAGACAGCCCAGCATCAGAAAAACAAAATACGGATGTGAAAACACGGAGATTCCGTAACGGAAGCAGAAGTGGGGTGAGGAGAACAACTAAACAGGGGCCAGTGGTGGCCACACATTACTAAATTACTTACTTACTTACTTACCTATTTTCTTACTCCATGGAGCAGAGTCCTTCTTGAGAGGCTAACCGGTTTTCAGCCAGTCAAGAAATTCCCCGCATTTCATGGAACCCGAAGGTTCATTACAGCATTCACAAGTGCCCGCCACCTGTCCCTATCCTGAGCCAGCGCGATCCAGTCCATACCCCCACATCCCACTTCCTAAAGATCCAGCTTAATATTATCCTCCCATCTACGCCTTGGTCTTCCAAGTTGTCTCTTTCCCTTAGGTTTCCCCTCCAAAAGCCTGTATACGCCTCTCTCCCCACACGTGCTACATGCGCCTCCAATCTTATTCTCGATTTAATTACCCGAAAAATATTGGGTGAGGAGTACAGATCATTAAGCTCTTTATTATGTACTTTTCTCCACTCCCTTCTTAACTCATTCCACTTAGGCCCAGTATTCTTCTCAACACCCTATTCTCATACTTCTCTAGCCTTAGTTCTTCCTTCAATGTGAGCGACCAAGTTTCACACCCATACGAACCAACAGGGCCACACATCAAACGACATGAATTACACGTATAAAATTTTAAATCTTCATTTCCACGAAATCTTTTTTCCACCAAGACATATGTGCTACAGGACATCTTTTTACAAGAAGTCGTACGAGACGACTTTGGCTTCTTCACTGAATATACAGCGTATATGAACACTGGAATAGATCAACTTAGGACGGCGATTATAACACATGAAAACATATCTAGGGCCGACGGCACAGGCTGTCATGTCCAGCAAAGCACTTGACACCATGGTACCCACTTTCGACCTTATCGACTCACGAACGGATAATAATGGTGCATCACCGGTAGACCATTTTATGCCACTCTGGAACCATCTGGAAGACCAAATCATACCACGGAGGATGGGACCGCGTATTACTGTTTTGAGACCGCCAAGTAATCGTCCATTTTAAACAAGACTGGCAGCGTTGGAGAAAAACAGAAGGTAGCTACCCATATATGATAACTTGGTGGATACAGGATGCTGAAAGACAAATACGGTGTTTTTATTTGGTGGGTACAGGATGCTGAAAGACAAATACGGTGTTTTTATATGAACGAAGGAAAAAATAAACAAAAAACCAACAAGAACAACGAAAACTCCTACGTCGAAAGCATTTATGATGTATTGAAGGATCACAACATTCTTCAAACACAGACAAGAGCACTCAGACTTTTCGAATTGAGAGTCACAAAAATATACATTGGGCGAGTTAAAGAACTCCAGATCAGCGACCTCGGATGGCATCCGGAAGAAAGAACGTTACTGTTTTAACTGATGAAAGTAAAACACGGTGACGGATGGGCGAGAACAGTCACAAGAATTGTTGACATAAAAGGCAACAATCGAACCATCTAATGAGACATAAGGCATGTGACAGACGGTACACTCCAACAGGACATAAAACCAAAGCTAGAGGCGCCAATCAGAGTGCAGGAGCTCCAGCTACCATTGAAGCATCGCGTCCTCAGACAATTGCCAGTGGAAGATGGCATTAGCTGGGAATTTTATAACATTTTGGGACATCTTCAAGAAAGATCTATTGCCTATATATAAATAATGTCAAAGGACGGGATTATTACAACTGCGTAAAAAATTTCGAACCGTAATGTAATGTACATTTAAAAGAAAAGACGCCTCACAACGTTAAACGACTGCAGACCAATTACTGCCCTGAAAACAGATTACAAAACTATAGCCAGAATGATCGCAAATCGCTTAAGTCCCACAATATTACTGCTACTACATCCTGAACACTACAGTGGTGCACCTTCTGGAGAACTGACAAATACAGCCTTTTATCTCTGGACTTCACTCAGCTTTTAGCAAAATATCCCACTACTTACTACTCAGAGTTTTGGAGCGATACGGATACATTGCCAACTGCATAGTTTTATGCAGTTTATTTGCGAAAGTGCGTAATCGAAGGTGTAAGTAATTAGGTTCTTCCCAGTAGGTGCTTGGTACGGTAATGTTGCCCCTTGAGCATTATTTATATACCCTGGCTTTCGAATACTATAATTTCTCTCCTTGCACGAGACATGCAACATGGAATGTTTTGATCCAAACAACAGAAAATCTTAGTGATTGCATATGCGGAAATCATCATGACAGGCAGGAAACCTAAAAATCCATATCCACAAATCGACGGCATTATAAATCGGACCATAGGATACAACGGAACAAATAGTGCACATTCAATCTAAACCACTGATAAAAATTATTCGGATCAGATTGGCAGACACATTAACTTGCACCTACTCTTTACTTGACCACGTTAGCTAGTAAAATCAAACTTTTGGCACGAGAAAGTTGTTTGAGAGACCTGTGTCTACGTCAGCGTGATCGTTTCCCTCATATTCTCCTATTTTCTCGATTTTGGTGCTGTGCGCAAGGTACTCTTATCACACCTGGGCACAAACGTTAAATTACTACTTCATTGTTAAAGAAAACAGAGAATGTGGGTGGTCTTCCGTGGTCCCATATCCACTCTGCTACTCTATGCTTCAGAGGGCAATATGGGTATGGTAGTCGTGTATGGCCAAATATATGAATCTTCTCACCCGTCGTTTGAAACAAACGGACACTCCAAGCACCATACAGCGAAAAGGCTTACCACCCGCAAGCACTTCCTCACCATATACCTTAGAAGTCATACCGCTAAGTACGAATATATAAGTGTTTTCTTCCGGGAGTGGTGCTACATTTTACAGGCACGACATTTAGATGATAAACTGTTACTCAAAAAGTAGTGTAAGCATCCCTGCAAGAGCTGGTCCAGATATGAAGTTTGACTTCCCACATAATAGTACAGCAGCAAGGACCCTGCCCTGACTGATATAACGTGTGGGGCAATATCAAGCCAAACGTTCATCGGATAGAGTACGAACGACGCGGTATAAGAAAGTCCACGGCGTGGTTCCTACTAATGAACGACTGAACACGATCAGCGTGTAGGCTACAGATACACGCATGAACTGTACAAGCAGTGACACTGCGCTTCGCCGAATGATATACTGTGCAGAGACAGAGGACATGTGGAGATGGACACGAGCTAGCTAAGCTAACATTGATCAAGACGTCGGAGCCCCAGCATACATCCAGTCTGTGGTTGATTTTCACAAAATCTTCCATGTGATACAGAACATATCGTAATGCAACTATAAGAATTTTGACGCATACTAGCCAAAATCACAAATCCTTGTTAGCTACAGATTAAATCGATTGTCGGAGACGATCAAGACTTGAAATAAAAGTAGAAGGCAACAAATCTTTTGGAATTGCCTGGAGATGTGCGGGACCTAAATAATGACGGCCACTCGGGATGGAATGATGAAAAAGCTACAGAAGAATTGTCTCTACTTTGATGATAACATTGAAGTTGAGCGTGACAGGGGCGCCTCCTCTGAGTTCCCTCTAGGTATCAGATTCTAATGCGTTTAGAAAGTTGGGTTGCACTCATTCTCAGTTTTCGGAGGTCCTGGGTTACATTCACGACCCAGAGAAGCCGGGTGTCCTGAATGAGTTTTTTCGTGTTTTTTTCACAATCCTTCCAGATAAATGCAGGGATTTTAATATTATGCAGGGGTAGTGACTCAGAAAAAGGCTATACCATTTCCTTCCACACCTCTGCTATTTTATTTTGAAGGGAAATTGTCTGTGCCAAAGAAAGAGTTTTTTGTGGAGAAGATTCATGCTTCAGGAGATAATAGTTTTACAACTAGTTCAGAAATTCCATTTATTTTATGGAAACCGAAGTTATTTTAATCAAGTGAACAGCAGCGTGCAACTGGCCCCTATCATTTTGGTATTATTCTAAGAGAGTATGCGGGATGCTGCAGTCTTATCACATTGTTCTTTGTTAAGATAACCTTGACTAAAACCAACCGGTGTGCTGGAGTATTGTGAAGGACAACCCAACCCCTGCTTCTCCAGTATTCGAGACGTTTCCTTCTTACCGCATCTTTAAAGCAATGACTGATTCAAATCACAGCAAACATTGTTGCAAATTATTCCAACAAATTCCGTAAACTTCTTATAGCTACTACAATATATAATTAAGTCCGTCTATATACAAAATGTGTGAGACATTTTAAGGAATGTATGTCTGGGGTGTAAATTTCGTGGAATCGGAAGCAGAATTTATAACCTAGCAGTCTGGAACTTAATTTTAAAGGCGACGACGTAAAAAAAACTTTATTAGTAGACACACTATCAGCAAGAATTGTGTTACTGCGTAGGGGCACAACAGAAAACAACGACTATAAACATTAACAAACCTTGCTGAAATGGCTGCATCGGTTGTATTAATGTAACTTAATTTCAACACAGAATTTTGGTTATCTGTAAGGGTAGAAAGGGAACATCGTCATAAGGGCTGCAGAAAAAACAAGGAGGATGTAAATGTATTAAAAAAAAACCAGTACGAGAAACAAAAGAGAATACTGTCATTATGTTGCAGTCAGGGGAATACAAATCGAGTTTATGAACTGTGGTGGTTTTGGAGTTGTTACGTGAAACTCATGGCCTTGGAATAAACTCATTTATTCTTATCTCTCAACACCCTAAATTTGCTAAGACTACGTAACGTCTATAGTAGATGAATATAATACGAGTATGGAGCATTGATTCGTTAAAAATACCCTAGACGTCAATGTTTAGAAACTTTTAATTTTCTTTAATTCTGTCACGACTCAGTTCGTACCTTACAGTGGACAAACTGTTTCATATAACAAACAAAAACAGGTTAATACTGTATAGAAAAATAAGTGTCGTTTGTTGAAAGAATCGTACAAAAGCATAAATAGCTTACACCGTTTTGTAACGTGAGGATTCTTTAACGTACTCATAAAGTTTCTGGTACATACAGTCAACATTCAAAGTTATGTGGTTGAGCAGGACCCTGCGTAGGAGTACATATGTCCGTCGAGTTACTGTGTACTCATCACAATCCCACGCTGTGCATTAAAAACACACCCACACACACACACACAGACACACACACACACACATATATATATATATATATCGTGGTTATACTCAGTCATTGTAGGAAAGTGTGGAACAGTGCCTTGCTATGAGCCACTGTTGCCCCCAATCATTTCATTATTCACAGTTTTAATTTTAAATGGCCTGAATCTTTCGGAATTCGAAATCTAATGTTGTGAACCAAGAAGTGATGAAGTGACTTTATTATAAAATCATGTTAATATGTCTGTAGTTTTAAATTTCACCTGCGTAGGGTTACGGTGTTTCAAGTTTTGCATGATTTCTGCAGTCATCAAGAATTATTGTTGCAAGTCGTGATCTTCTTTTATCTCTGTCGCAATTAACTATGGCGTCACCACATTTGTGACCGTAACGAGGGCGGGAAATGTTGTTATAATTTTCTTGCGCCATCAGTTTTCACTATCCGCCCTGTTATGATGCTAATGTGGAAGAAAATGACCACTTTTTGTGCTTAGTCAAGCCGAGTTCGATATAAAAAAAGAACGACACTCACTAATTGTGTGTACGTAAAATGCTATTAAAATTGCAATAACATTATGTTCCATTGAAATTTGTTTTAGTTCTTGTCCCTTATATTGTGAATTCAAACAAGAGTTTTATTCCTGGTAATTTTACGCTCTCTCGCTGTGACGCTTGGATCAAAATCACCACAAAACTTTTCAAATATTTTCTGTACGTGTTTATTTGTGTTTTGACTCTTGTTTGCTTTTTCGGATGCTTATGTATTTGCCATTGGTCTATTGTCAATTTTGTTTCTGATAAACACCATTAAATTAATAATCTGTCGTTAGTACAGTTTGTTCTCCAAGTTCAAAAGCAAAGCCACTGTTGTATTCTGACGGCTGCAAAATAATCTACTCCTTTGATTTGTAGATCAGCGGACAAACTTGCACTATTATTTCCCTCTGAGAGGAATGAGGAACAACGAGGACATTGTCCATGCAATATGTGAGAATTAGTTTTTCACGGTGATTATAGTCTTTTGAGACTTGAAGCTGTTTAGTGTGATAAGAACATTATGGACGTTATAGAGGTTCCTGTTGACTCCATGGGAGCTGCAGGCAGCAAGATTGAAACCTCGATACATTTCACGGCGCCACTTTCCAGAAGCGAGGAATGAAGGTATATGAAATAGAACATGTTTCAATAAGTGACGGTGTGTTTCTGCTTGCTTATGTGGACGTAAATATCGATTCATCGGCATATAACCCTATTATATTCCACGATTACACGCTTGGGGCGCTGGCCATTGTTGACACGTGATTGGACAGATAACAATGGTAGATTTGTTGTTTAGCGCCCCCTGTTGAGCCTTATTGTCTCGCCTCTTCTGCAGGTCTAAATGATTTAATGAGGCATAAGAGATACGGAAATGCAAAAACGAGGGCCCGAAAATTATGAGGGTACAGAACGTGATTCATTTGTTGAGAATTCTGCCATTTGACATTTTTCATATTTATTGAACTGGGTCCATGGTTCCAGTGTTAGTTTATTTTTTATTTATTTCTTGTGAATTCGGTAATACGTTCTGCTGGTTGTTTTGAATCGTGTAATCTGTTGTGTAGTTGATGGATATTGTTGCTGTGTAGTTGATAGATATTGTTTTTCCCTGCAAGATTGTGGTACGTACTGCATGTAAGTCATAAGCTTATTTCATCGTGCTCAGTCCTCGCCTTTCTGTAACTGAAACCATTTGTTTACATTTCCATTTCTCAACCAGGCATCAGAGGAATATAGTCTCCTTCTATTTCTTTTTGTTTGTATGTGGTCGCGCTAAGTGTTTATCGCACGAGCAATGTGTAACTGCCTTGTGCTCCAGTTGCAGTCTGCCGAAGTAACTGGAACGGTGACCAGCAGCTTTGTATGAAGCTGGACGATCAGTGTTAACCCTTAGGCGACTAATGTCATATATATATATGGAGCACCCATTCTTGATGTTTCTAGATCACACACAACGACGCAGCACAGTCGGTAGGATTCCTCTGGACGAGTGATCAGC
>Ga0268261_10002932_pt1 | contig 12392 bp, 11 predicted proteins | sample TergutNc150P1_FD_190353 | JGI IMG/M metagenome (GOLD analysis project Ga0268261, IMG submission 190353) | Nasutitermes corniger P1 segment gut microbial community from laboratory colony in Florida, USA - Nc150 P1 (SPAdes) (version 2) | ecosystem: Host-associated > Arthropoda: Insects >... | reverse complement strand
CCTCTAGCAAACTTTGTTCAATCTCATCCTCAAACAGACACTTCTTTCTTGTCGCCATCACTACAACAGACCGCTGCTTCAAACGAAAACAAAACGCTAAAGGAGCCATGAACAAACAAACTGTCTGTTGATATATGAAGGTGATGTCATACACCATTTGAAAGCTACAGACCTCAGCTACGTGACGATAATGATAACATTCGTTTCATGTTTCATTTCCTTGTTAGAGAGACACATAAAGCCGTCTGTGCAATTAGAAACTGCAAAAAGAAAACCCAGATTTCGAGAGGAGAGAAAAAAATGAAGAAATAATTTCTAGGAACTATCAACCACACCATAAGAGAGCCAGCTCCTTCACGAACACGCATGAAGCAGTCCGATTACATTTTCTCCCTATGTTGTCGAGATACAGTCGAATGAGTAAGACCGTGCAGCATGCGGGCACTGCCCGGCACTCCACGACAGGTGAAGTATTCGCTATGCGGACTGTGCCCGTCACTCCACGCTGAAGGGTTAAGTGAAACCAGAATTATACGAATATTCAACAAGCACTATATACATGATTTTAAGATAAAATTGAGCTATGAGATTTGGGATGTAGTTTTTGGTCAAAATGATGTCAATAACATTTTTAATAACTTCCATCATATCTTCTTAAGTATTTTCTGCTAAAGTTTTCCAAAAAACAAAATACAGGTTCAAAAAAAAAAATGTACTTGAGATAAAGTTATTTAAACCTGTCTTAAAAAAGTTTCTTAACACACACACTATTTCTTAGTGTACGATAATGAGTTGTTTTGTGCTAGATATATTTACAAATATGACAATTTCTATATCCTAACGGTTATTATAACCTAACTTGGATCTATGGAATGTGAAAAATAAATAAATAAAAAAGCATAACATGATTTGTTCTGATACATTTTTGTACACGTATTTATATTCCATGTTTCTGTCAAAATCATTTCCACAATCTTCATAATTTCACATTTCTTAAGCTTGAACTATTGAACGAATGTGTACGTCCAAACATCTATCATACTCAAGCACTGTCGTACTTACAAAGTTTTAACTTACACAGGCACAGTCAGAACAAATTAACCATGTATGTCAGGAACTTACTGAACACAAAGCATGAGTACAGTGGTTGCAAAAACTGAAAATTTGCATACACATCCACCTGTTGTTGAGCTGGTTGACCTTAAAGCATCATATGACACACATACACACACATTCCCGCTTCATAGTTGTACAATGTCTGGGACTCACCCCATGAGCAGAACACAAGACATCTCAACTTGTCGCCATTTCTGGTCAGGTGTGAACCACCACTCAACACAAGGCAATCTTCTGTTGTTACTACAGAGCTCCACGCTTTTGCACAAGGATGAAGGCTCTCCAGTAGTCCTGCTTTGTCTGCAGGAAATTTCATAAGATGTCACTGTAAAAAGGTACATGGAACTGCTCAACCGAAGAACAATGAGTAATCCTTCTGTGTTCCTGTATGTCATGTATCATGTATACAGTAAAAGCCAAAACAAGAAACGTACCAGACAATGTATAACACCAGAAACCAAGATGATGTTTCTTCATCCCACAAGTCCAAGTACTGCCAATATACAGGTTAATTCTTTCCACCAGCAGCTGCATAACTCCTGTGAAATACAACATGACCAAATTGAGAGGAATGCTCTCTTCTCTGATAGAGGGAGCCACATTTTCTTACGCCTCTGGGAGCTGTTATGAGTATGGAACATGGTTCATGTCACCTTTCTGACACCTAGAAGTTCTGAGAACGCTCTCAGATTTTTTGAACATTTTTAAACCGTGGGCTAGAGCATCCTGTACCTTACATGCACATTTACACTGCAAAACAAATGATAGCAAGTCTGGAGTAGTTTTGCAAACAATGGTGCAGATGAGTTTCATGTTGACACCAAGCAAGGGAACACAGCAGTAAACGAAAATTCCAACAACCCCTATCAACGGTAAGAACATGAAAAAATTAAGCACAATTATTACTGCACTGTATCATCACTAAGACATGACACAACCTTCAACATGGTTTCTCAAACAAGTATTGCATACTCTGAGTGTTCGTCTGCAGCCTTATACAGCATACAAAGTGCATGTGCCACGTTATCTTGTCCAGCTCCACATTTTTCCACACTGTCTCATAAAAGGCATAATTTTCAGAAAAATGTAACTGAACATAAAATGTATGTCTTGATTTCCTTTACAGCTCTTGTCTCAAGCATTTCTTACATGAAAAATGCAGAAATGCTATAATAAATGTACACAGGTCTTGACAAAAGTACCTGTTATTCATTATTTAATTAAACTTTAATTTTTTCAATAAGTTTTCAAAAAATAGTCCACTACCAAATTTAATGAAAATCTGCCCCCTGGGAGCAGAGGTGTTCCACACGAATGGACAGACCAAATAAAGCTAATAGTTGCTTTTTGTGATTTTGCAAATGTGCCTAAGAGTAGAACATACCTGTGATGGAAGTGCAGTAACAGAAAGGTAAAGATCACCCCATAACATGCCATCACTGGCACAGAAGCAGCAGAAGTATAGCTAGCTATAAACAATCAACGAACGTGCATCAGCAGAATCCGATCTAGTAACTGCACAAAGTACGGCATGCGCGCCCCCCGAAGATGGTCAAATAGGTAGATCGAAACATGTAGGGGCAACCTCACTAAAATGTTGTAACAAGTTTTTAAGTGTTTTAAACATTAATGTGAGTTGGTGTTTTAAAGTGTATGTAAGTGCATGAGTTGGAATAAACAGCAATTATAGCTAGCTTCATTCACCTTTAACCTTGGCAGAAGAATGGGGTTGGCAGTCAACACAACATCCAGCCACTTCACCAAGAGGAGAGCCCCAGTACCCAGTGTTAAGGAAAGTAGCTTGCTCCCAGGCCAGTCTAGATGAAAACGGAGATGATAAAATCTCTTTCACCCACGTGACACACATGCAACAGAATGCAACCATAAAACACTCTGGACTTTAGCACACACGTCCAATATTTTTTTTATTTTATTTTGTGTTATTCCTTCTATTTCGGGGAATCCGTAAAGGCATTAGAGCACCTGCAACGACAATAATGCCTGCCCCGGTAACAAATGCAGACGGAAAACAATGGCGTCTACCCAACAGCAAGAACGTGCAACCGAAACCCTTCACAATTACCGGCTATTATCTGAATAATCCAAATACATAATGAATGTCTACACAACACTGCATAAGAGAACATCTTTTACTTACCTCGGTTTTCAGAGGTGGATTGGTAAAACCCGTCGAAATTATTTCTTCGAGCTCGTGCATCCACATGTTTGTATGCACCCCGGTATCATGCCTACCCTCCATGTGAATAGTGCATATATCACGGAAACCAGTCCTGTGTGACAATAACATTCTTCTTACTATTCTGGGCTATATGAAGCAATTCTTGGTCTAAATATGAAATACCAAAATTACAAATGTAATTTGTTCCATTCATACACATTTACAAAAAAGAACCTTTTTCGCTTACCTCACAGGCATCCATTTGTTACCGCCACAACACTCCGGATTTATCACGTAATTTAAACAAAAGCTGCAATTTGAAGAACTGTACCATCATATTTCGCTTAAAGGTGCCTACAGCCACAATGGCGTAGCCAGATCGGAAACCGTAACTGAAAATGAAATCCCAACCACAGATCATCTAGAGATCCCAAACGCCTCTCAAACATCAATCTTTCTATGCACCACGCTCCTTGCAACCGCCTGCTACTCGCATAAAAACGCCGATTCCCACACTGACATGGATCACACATGGTCTATGTATCAGACTAATAACACGCCGATCACAGACAGGTACTCGAAACATGCGGATCAAAACAGTTGCCCATTTCCTAGATGATTCCCATTCGCTACAAGGATTGGTCAACTTCGCGTTGATTGGTGTATTCAGAGGTCCAAAAAATGGTTTGCCTTATCACCATAAAATATGCGTTTCTAATATCAATAAATTACATATAAACATGTTTCAGGAAACACTAATGTAACACAGACGTGAATTAAGTTACATAAGTCTTCCCATGAACTGCGTTCCCAAATGTCTCCTTGTAATTCAAGATTAGGTGAATGCACTTGTGCTGTAAACATGAACATTTATAATCCGTAGCCATTTATTAATCTGTGATAGTGTGGGATAACCACATTTCATCAAGTATAACGCATGGACCCGTGGTAGTTTCGTATTGTGTGTCTATTCTCATCGTTGAGGTTATGGCAGTGTGGTGTTGTTACTCTTAAGCTTGTTGTAAAGGAACAGAAGTAATACTCTTACCAATTAATAAGGATCGTATGCAACTTAAATTCTACTTTTAAGCTTGTTGTAAAGGAACAGAAGTAATACTCTTACCAATTAATAAGGATCGTATGCAACTTAAATTCTATCTCCGAGAATGAAAAAGACATCGAAAGACAAACGTGATATATATTACCGACTTGCAAAAGAAGAAGGCTGGAGAGCAAGGAGTGCCTTCAAACTATTACACCTTGATCAGCAGTTCCATATTTTTGAAGGTATATGTGAATCTTATCTACAAATCGGAACGAAATATTGACGAATTTCGTACATCTTTCTGATTAGATTTTAAAAAACGCTGTTTTATTGTTGGTCTCTGTCAGGTCAGAGTGTGACAGGCCTACGAACCTGGCCATTTTTGTTATCACGGGGCGTACTGTATGTGATCTGTATGGATTACTTGGACCAAGTAATGAGCACAGGAGCCTCACCATATAAGGCCTGAAAATGTAAATGATTGGTACGAAATTATTTCGGTTTTCAGAATGTGTGCTGCAAGCAATGAGCAGTTTTGATATGCTCTCATCGTCAAGCGCGTACTCAGCGAGGGGTGGGGAGTTGCCGGCCTGCAGCCACCAAATCGAAATAAAAAAAAAATGTGCATAAGATGATATCAAACATTGTGCGCGATTTATGCTTCAGCCAACATCAGCCACTGAAATAGGCTGATACCTAGTACACTTGCATTTGAAAAACATAATAATAGGAAGTCTCAGATGAAGTTAAAAAACAAGAAGATTATACCTTGTGATTTAAATTGAGTCATGGATCAGGTAGTTATATGTATAAAAATGCAGTTGAAAACGGTACTGTGTAAACATAAATGATATACAGCCTCAGTAAAAAGTTCTGGGTGCATGCCTGGGCTGAACTGGAATTTAAAACAACAAATATAAACTAAAATAATTATAAGACAAGTATCTGCTACAGACATTGTTAATCAGTACAATCTCATAAAATTATTTAAACATCATGTTGTGACATCACCCTGTCAACTTCAGGGATGACCAAAAAAGTCGATATTAAATTGCAGAATACACTAAATATTTAAATTGCACATACTCTTAACATGTTTGTCAGTAGTTCATTTATAATATGATATCGTACTTTTACAATCTTTTCTACTGCTGGAAGTTTTTTTTTAAGCCAGGACATTTTATTTTGTAATTCCCAAATATCTTGATGGTTTTATTTAGATTTTTTTTTTTAATAATCTGAAGTTTTGACTTGCCCTGTTATATTTCTGGTAAGAATCTACATTGTATCTGGTGTTTGGCTTCAGTGTTCCAGTGAGCTGTACCTGTACTTAGTGTGTGGTCTGTGTTATTACTACCTACAGAATCAGATAGATTGCATCTGTGAAGAGCCTTCTAGTATGTGATAAGAATACAGCTATTCTTGTTCTTTGTCATACCACCCACTCCAGAAAACAACACCTTGCTACAACACATAATATTAATGAACTGCCATACTGTTAAAATGCATAAATAAACAGTATGTACACATGTGAAAAGTGTAATGGTTAACTGAAAGATTCAGCGTATTTGACAATCTGAAGCTAACTAACATTCAATAGCATATGCCAAATAATATTGTGTTTCTGTCAACAAGTCATCCCTGAAATTACATATTCATGTTGAAATATGATTGATACTTAAATGAGATGTTTTATCGTTTTGTGACATTGTATTGATTTTTTAAATCTGTATTGGATGGTTTTATCGTCGTCTTAATAATGCCTTTAGATTTGCAAATGAGAAAATTACTCTGGAAAATATTAGATTCCATGGTGGCCCGGTACCTGGAATCTGTGAAGAGTGGCACAGTTTAGGGGGGTCCTAATTTTGGTCCACATTTTTACCTCTCCTATCAGTTAAAGGATTACGTGTTACAAGCCTTCTCCACTCTTCATAAGTTTTACCTGCAGATGTATCAAAATTTCTTTGGCAACTTTTTTGGTACAGAGTATAGGAGTTTGATTTTTTTCGTAAAATTGTGTTCATTTATCAGACTCACAAAGCTGACCCTGATACTGTTGGTCACAAGAATGAACCCTCCATGCTTTCATTTACAGTATTTACTTGAAATATATTATCAGCCTCCTCTAGTAAGGAACACAGTTTTTGTTCTAATTCATTCCAATACCTTGTGATTTCCTTGGACTTCTCTAATGGCACATTCACAAGTGAATAGATGTTGCCTTGTTGAGGCCCTTTTGAATGAGAAATCACTCAGCCAGGTTGGTCATGAATTACAGATAGTTGGTAATATGAAGTTCTAATGTAGTCTGAAGTAAACAAAAGAACTGGCAACATAACAGTGTGTATATCATGTTGGTGCACCTCACTGTCCTAGGGAAAGGGGATGTTTTTGATTCCACAAAGGCTTTGTGATGTCTTACAGTGACGTGGATGTGTGAATATATAGGAGACATTTTAAATACCTTTCGTAATTTTGTTTTATTATGGTATGATCTGTGCTGTATGGGACAAGGCACGAAACGTAATATATTGTAATGAGGATTAATGTAATGGCATGTTTTATTAAATTGCATTTAAAGGTCATTCATCAATCATTACCAGGTTAGGTTTAATTTAATTTGTCACACATATTTCTATATGATCTGGTAAGCTTAATTAAAATACATTTTTTTCAGTAAGTTTTGCAGTAAACTTGGATGACGCGTTTGGGTGCATGACTAAAATTTTCCGTAAAAGTAACATAAGTGAAACTGGTGATTCATTTACTGACACTTTGTATTATCCATCTGTTTTAATGTTTATTAATCTCTTTTGTATAGGAGTGACCAGAGCAGTTGATTTGTGTGCTGCACCAGGAAGTTGGAGTCAGGTTCTGGTAAAGAAGTTGAGGTAAAATGCCACTAGTGCTGAGAACTAAATTACGAAATGTAACTAGTTCCATGTGTCAGGGATGCACAAATCCAGGGCAACTGAATTTTGTAAGATGTCACCTAATATTTTCACCATTATTATTGCAGTTTTTTTCCTTACATATAAAAATGTGAATCATTTCACCTGTGCCAAACAGAAAGTGCCAGACAATAATGAGGTTCACAGGCCAGTCCAGAACTGTGGATCCGCAGTATGGAATACGTTTCATGTCACCATACTCGCACCTAGAATATAAAGGTGGTTCCTAGATTTATAAAATAGATTGGGAAATGTTTGAGCACTTCAAGTAACATGTGTGCTGCAGAACAGAAATAGCTCCTGATATAAACTGGAAAGTTCCGTGAGTAATTCGTGTAACTTTAAATTAAGATATGGACCATTAGAAGAAATACATGAACAATTCCTTCTATTAGGCTTTTGTCAAAAACAAGGCATCTGTATTCCGCTAACTTTAAGAATTTATTCTTAACAATATTATTGCAGCTATTTGTAAAACAGTGACTGATAATGGAATGACATCAACTGGACAAGGTTTTTATCCTCATATGCATCCAAGGAATTATTCAGAGTGATGATTTACAGATACAAAAATTTTACAGTGACAGATGGGAGTTAATACATACAGTTAAAAACCGTTACTGTATGAAGTTGATGGAGTGACAGTTGACAGTAACAGAATGACAGTCTGATTCCATTACTGTTGCAGTATAGAACAAATTCATTCTGCCTTTATAATAGGATCACTGAAGTATTGTTTACTTCTTTCATCAATAGTAGATACTTGTAGTTTCTCTAATTTGCTGCTGCTTGCATTGTTACATTCCATAATTAGCCCAGTACTTCCTGATGTGGTGCAGCCCTTGAAGGGTAGAAATGTAAAAAAATATTTTTGTCTTGGCATCTGTCTTGTGCAGTGCTTGTTTAGTGTTTCAGTACTTACAGTAGGTTGACTTGTTCTGCACCTTGTCCATACTGCACACTTGATAACTGCACTAATTCAATCAACATTAATAATGCCTTTACCATGTGCCATGAACCTGTTGTTTCATAACATTCCTTGCAAAAACATGAATTTGTAAATAGGAAATTTTATAATTGGCTTGTAGCACTGTCACTTTCAAGTGTAACATTCTGCACTTCTCTGTTTCAGATATATCTTGCATATGTATGTAGAGAAATGTGTATAAAGGATTTTTTTTTTTTTTAAGAAGTTCTCATCACTTCAAACTGCACAAAAATACCCTTGTTTGCTGCATTCCGAATGAAATCTGTAATGACAGCGATGTGTGATGTGGACCAATGTGCAAACTGAATGTCATTCTGTAGTTGAACTGTCTAATGTATTAGAACAACAGTGTTCTTAGTGTTAGCTGATTTACTTTCATTTGAAAAATAAATCGTATGATGCTGTTTGATGAGCATATGGCTTAAAAATTGAGACAACAATTTAAAAAAGAGCACATATGACTTTCTCCTGTTCCACCCACTTCTTGCCTCCATTTCACCCCTCTTTTTGTCAGTTCATCATTGCAGAAGTACTTTTCCCTCAGACATACCTTGTACAAATTTCACATTTTGATTACATACAGTCCCCCTCCTCTCCTGATTAAATACTTCTCACTTTCCATTGTACATTTATATTCTCCTGATAATGATGGAAGCATGAAGGTATTTCATTGTGCCTGATGTCTTTAACACCTGAAGACTCAAGTCTTCTGGGATGTGACACTGTGCTGTTGGGTGAGTATGGAGCCAGAAGACTTGATTCTTCAGCAGTACCACTGTGAGAATCTCAAGTCTTGCATCATTAACCCCTTGTACATTCAGTAGATGACAGGGAAGCTTCAGATTGATATAATTTTTCAGTTCTTAGTACATATTGAAGTCTGTCACTTGCAGAAGTCTAATAGGATATTATACTTAGAGATATTTTACCTGAGATTTGATATGAAGCATTACTGACCCTAGAAAATAGAAGTTTTTGCTTCAGTTTGACCTCAGTACACACCCTGATAATTGTGCTCTGTTACTCTTAACAATAGATCACATCCCAGTTCAGATGTTTCAAAGGTGAAGATAGTTGCAGTTGATATACAAGCAATGGCTCCCTTACCAGGGTTAATACAGATAGTGGGAGACATCACTAAGAAGGATACTGCACAAGCTCTTATTAGAGAGTTCAAAGATGATGCAGCCCAGTTGGTGGTTTGTGATGGAGCACCTGATGGTATGAGACCTAAGACTCTGAGATTGCTAAATGCCACTCAATAATTTCTGGAGCACAGCATAGCAAATACTTTATGAGTATATTGCAGTGACCAAATGAAACTCTGGTAACCATACTCGGGCAGATCCCTATTAAAATTCCCTGATATACCATATCTGGCATTTTTTCCTTAGTCACTACATGAACATTTCAAAAATTATAAAGATAAATGTGTATTTATACTAGTAATTTTGCCAGTGTTTTGTTTGGTTCTGAAATATTCGGAAACGTCAGGTTCCGAACAGTGCGGCAGACATACGTCAGCACGGACCTGATATCATATGCAGCCACACCACCAGATTAACCACACCAGGGTATTCTAATTGACTGTTTTAACATTGCAACTTTAGCAAGAACATATAGTGTGCTCCCTGATGATGGCGATTACACCGAAACATGTTGGAGCTATTTTAACGTAAATTTTAATACTCCTTTTAAAGCAATTCTCTTGTGCATCAGTTGGTAATAAAACTTTTATAATATCAAGATGCACGGTACGACTGTGAAAAAAAAAAAACTGTGAAAATGAAAACTAAATATACTATTGTTGTGTTTGATGGCAACTATAAACAATTTGTGCATTAATATAAATTTTAGGAAGCCAGAGTGTGTGGATAGGTTGGATGAGGCTGGTTTTGGATAATGTCCACTTAGGGTTCTGTTATCAGCAGAGTTAAACCTTTGATTTTACAGTCAGCGATTTAACCAGTCAGCCAGCTACAGTTTTTGTGCATACACTTTCTTAACCATCTTTCTCTTCAACGAAATTAATGTTGTGTTGTAATGTGTTCCAGTGACTGGACTTCATGATATCGATGAGTTCGTCCAAGCACAGTTGCTGCTGGCTGCCCTTAATATCACCACACATGTGCTGGCACCTGGTGGAACTTTTGTAGCAAAAATATTCCGTGGCAAGGATGTAACACTGTTGCTGTCCCAGCTGCAGTTGTTTTTCAGCTGTGTGAATATTGCTAAACCACGTAGCTCCCGCAGTACAAGTATTGGTGAATAGTCTCATTAAAATTTTTATGAAGTAAAATTCCAATGTAGGACAGGATACTTACTTACTTACTCTGTGGAGCAGAGTCCTTTTTGAGAAGCAAACCGGTTTTCAGCTAGTCAAGAAATTCCTCCATTTTATGGAACCCAAAGGTTCATTTCTGCATTTACAAGAGCCCTCTACCTCTCCCTGTGCTGAGTCAGCTCGAACCAGTCCATGCCTCCACATCCAAATTCCCGAAGATTAGTCTTAATATTATCCTTCCATCTACGCCTGGGTCTCCCAAGTGGTCGCTTTCCCTGAAGTTTCCCCACCAAAACCCTGTATATGCCTCTCCTTTCCCCCATACACACTACATGCCCATTCCATCTTATTTTTCTCGATTTTATTACCCGAACATTAAGCTCCCCTTTATGTAGTTTTTACCATTCCCATTACCTCGTCCCTCTCAGGCCCAAATTATCTCCTCAACACCCTATTCTCAAACACCCTCAGCCTATGTTCCTCCCTCATTGTGAGCGACCAAGTTTCACACCCATACAAAACAACAGGCAAAATTATAGTTCTTTATACCATAATCTTTAAATTTTTGGAAAGCAAACTGGAAGACAAAAGACTCTGCACCGAATGATAGCAAGCATTTTGCACTTAATTTCTTACTGAATGGAATTCTGCTCTGTTAAAGTTGTTTTCAAATATTTAAATTCCTCCACCCTTTCAAAGGAACTGTTATCAATCTTTGTGTTGTGACTCCTTCCTGCATTCTGATCACGTGACATGACCATGTACATGTAGGACAGGATAAGAATAATAATAATAATTTTACATATTTGTAATGGAAATGAATTACAGAATACCACTGAACTTCACAGATGTTTATACATTACAGCCACCTAGTTTCTGTTCAGTCTTGAAGCTTTTAGTCAATTTAACTTCACACACTAACACACCAAGATGAGTTGTTTGTGACAAACTACCTCCATTCTTCCCTTTATTTCTCCACCAGTTTCTGATTGTCAAAATGGTTGTCTTTTTTTCCATATGACTGACCTATTTTTGCAAACTGTTCACATGTTCACGCTCTCAGATCTTGCCTTCATGTTACAGTGTAAGACTTTATCCCTAGTTAATGTTTAGTCAGGTTTAGCCTGCTTTTCTTTCTTCACAAAGATGCATCTCAGTGTCTGCCTTCCATTAAGTTTAAATTGAAGCTGTCTGCAGTAATCAGAGGGACAGATTTTTCTAACCTGTTGAAAAACGAATGAAGTAACTAAATTTGTTGGTACTGCATTTTGATTTTAGAGGCCTTTGTTGTGTGTCAGAATTACAAACCTCTGCCGGATTACAAACCAACAATGTACAACCCGCTCCTGAACCTCCTGTATGACGATGACGACGATATACTGGAGGGAGCCAACAAGCTTATCTCCCCATTCCTGGCCTCTGGAGACTTGCAACCCTTTGATTCTGTCAGAAGTCAAACAGTGAAGGTAACAGCAATTTTCACCTGTTGTTAAGCAGCACTGTTCTTCATGCAGTTATTTATCAGCATCATTTGCTGTTATGTATTGTCAGATGAGATGTGGGAGGATAGGTGGGAATGATGGGCTGAGATGGACGTGGAAAGAACATATAACATTATGAATGTCATGTTACCAATATATATATATATATATATATATATACACACACACACACACACACACACACACACACACACACACACACACACACACACACACATATATATATATATATATATATACATGGAGCACCTATTCTTGATGTTTCTAGATCACACACGACGACGCAGCACAGTCGGTAGGACTCCTCTGGACGAGTGATCAGCT